>Ga0255763_1001226_pt1 | contig 26950 bp, 38 predicted proteins | sample 041ome_2_FD_179963 | JGI IMG/M metagenome (GOLD analysis project Ga0255763, IMG submission 179963) | Coastal salt marsh microbial communities from the Groves Creek Marsh, Skidaway Island, Georgia - 041406US metaG (version 2) | ecosystem: Environmental > Aquatic > Marine > Intertidal zone > Salt...
AGAGAAAGTCGAGCCGTAGACCGAGAAAGTCGAGCCGTAGACCGAGAAAGTCGAGTCGTAGACCGAGAAAATCGAGCCGTAGACCGAGAAAGTCGAGTCGTAGACCGAGAAAATCGAGCCGTAGACCGAGAAAATCGAGCCTAATTAAATCTTTATCTCAATCGGAACGCGATAAAAAGAAGTGCAGACAAATGTTCTGTCCAGATGCTAACATGAGCTGGAGAGAGTGTTTCAAGAAAGGTGCATTAAAGCATCACCCAGACAGAGGTGGCAACGCTGAGACGTTTAAAAAATTGAACAACTGCAACGGGCTATTTAAGTAAATAATAAGCATGGGATTATTTCAACGAAAACCTTGCAAAGGAGATGGACAAACTGCAATAGATTTCTTAATTGTTTTCAAACTTTTATAACGTTTGAAAAAATAAATTTTTAAAGCACGCCTATGGTTGGCGCCGGGGTCATATACCAGGGCTTGACAGCAGATCTCAACGAAGCTGGACCCGCTCCTCCGCCGCCACCATATCTTTCGATAACAGGCGCGGGAGGCGTTTGAGGAGATGGTGCCATTGAATAAGGGAAACCGCCATTTCCGCACGAATATCGACTTTTCGAGTTCATACATCCTCCTTCTGTAACGCCGATGCTACATCCGGGCGTTACGAAACTATTGTTATTGCATTCGTTCATTTATTACTACGAAAAAAAAACCCAAGTATAATAAATGAACAACAATTGTAATTCAGCACCATGCTATGGACCGTTTCGAACGTCATTCGACCGAATGATGCAGTCGAAATTTTCACCTTTTTGTCAACCATCGTCACAGCTTGTTTGCAACGCGGCTGGTAATACTGTCCTTGATGCAAAGGGTAGTATGGTTGAGGCATACCGAGCAAATCAGATGCACATGGCTAGAGTGCGCGCCATGCGAGCTCGCGCCATGCGAGCTCGAGCAGTTCGCGGTAAAAGATCCGTAGAAGGATTTGAAGCGGACCAGCGGAAGGTTTCTTCAAAAAAGGGTAAGAAAACCGCAAAACTTGGATTAGCAGACTGGTGCGGTTTCTGTAAGAGGTTGAAAGGGGAACTTCCGAAGGTGAAGCAAATGCTTGCAGACGCAGGTATTGACGTAGAAATAATTGAGGACGAAGCAGATCTTAAGAAACTGATGAAAGAAAACGGACAGAATGGGTTTCCATTCGCGGTTTTAGTCGATGAAGCGGGCGTCGTCGTTGATAGCTTTGGTGGTTTCATGCCTGCTGAAGCATACAGTGCTCGCGTTAAGAAGGCTTACATGTAAAAAGTTTTATATTTTAAAAAATATAAAAATAAAAATAAAACATGGAGAGTCTCAAAATTAGAACGGGTAAAGTTGTTATTGAATATTTGGCTAAGCCAAAACTCAAACCATACAGAAGAGTAAAGTTATGGAAAAACTGTTTAGATCCATTTGAAGATAAAGATAAAATCGTCATAAAGAAACAGTTAGTACATCATAAATGATAATTTTCTGTAAAAAATTATTACCTGATGTGTTACGAATTTGGACTACTAAAGATTGGGATCATGTAGGAGATTTTGATTTATTTAATGAGATTCTTGATGAGTACATCAATAAGGGCAAAAAATTTGTTATCCTTTTTTCAAACCCTGATGTTCCAGAATTAGGAATACCTTTACCCCCTGTATCAACTATACTTTATATAGTTGGACAACTTATAATGCTAAGAAGCAAGTTGAAAGAAGCTGTTTACTTTAATGTCATTCATCTTCAAGACGAAGAAGCAAGAGACAATATGAATTTTTTGTTACAGTATTATACACCTACTAATGAAACTCGAGTAGTAGAATCATTGACTGATGCTACGAATATTATAAACGAACATTTGAAAGCGAATAATTAATTGTTTTATAAACAAAATGGGTCTTTCACAATCAAACCATAGATTGCTAGGCGGCGCAAAGTCGTCCTTAAGCACAACATTCACACCCTGTTTAATAGGCGGTGCACGGCGCCCATTGACTGCAGAACAAAGAGAAGAAAGGAAGAGGAAGAAACGAAAATATATGCGAGAACGATGGGCGAAGATGACTGAAGAACAAAGAAAACAAAGGAGTAGGAAGGAACGAGAACGACGGAGAAAGATGACTGAAGAACAAAGAAAAGAATATAATAGGAAGGAACGAGAACGATGGGCGAAACGAGAACGATGGGCGAAGATGACTGAAGAACAAAGAAAACAAACGAGTAGGAAGCAACGAGAACGACGGGAAAATATGACTGAAGAACAAAGAGAAAAATATAATGAGAGGGCACGAGAACGTATGCGAGAATGGCGGGCAAAGATGACTGCAGAACAAAGAAAAGAATATAATGAGAGGGAACGAGCACGTATGACTGCAGAACAAAGAGAAGAAAGGAAGAGGAAGAACCGAGAATATATGCGAAAACGACAAGCAAATATGACTGAAGAACAAAGAGAACAAAAGAATCTGAAGCAACGAGAACGATGGGCGAAGATGACTGCAGAACAAAGAAAACAAAGGAAGAGGAAGAAACGAGAATATGATAAGAGGGCACGAGAACGACGAGCACGTATGAGGGATCAAGCGGAAGTTGAAGACCAACCTTCAATTTTCGAGCTAGACGACTTTATCATAAGGGAATATGGATCTAGAATCTAGATGACTGTTTCTATTTTTGTTTTTGAAAGAGAAGAATTAATTAATTTTTTAATAAACAAAATGGGTCTTTCACAATCAAACCATAGATTGCTAGGCGGCACGAAGTCGTCCTTAAGCACAACATTCACACCCTGTTTAATAGGCGGCGCACGGCGCCCGTTGACTAAAGAACAAAGAAAAGAATATAATAGGAGGCGACAAGAACGACGGAGAAAGATGACTCCAGAACAAAGAGAAAACATGTATAGGAAGCAACGAGAACGACGAGCAAATATGACTGAAGAACAAAGAAAAGAATATAATAGGAAGAAACAAGCACGTATGCGAAAACGACTAGCACGTATGACTGAAGAACAAAGAGAACAAAGGAAGAGGAAGCAACGAGAATATGATAAGAAGCGACGGAGAAATATGACTGCAGAACAAAGAAAACAAAGGTACAGGTATACACGAGATTATAATCGAAAGATGACTAAAGAACAAAGAGAAAAAAAGAATAGGAAGGCTCGAGAACGACGAGCACGTATGAGGGATCAAGCGGCAGTTGAAGACCAACCTTCAATTTTCGAGCTAGACGACTTTATCATAACGGAATCTTCGTCTAGAATCTAGATGACTGTTTCTATTTTTGTTTTTGAAATAGAAATCTGATTAATTAATTAATTTTTTAATAAACAAAATGGGTCTTTCACAATCAAACCATAGATTGCTAGGCGGCGCAAAGTCGTCCTTAAGCACAACATTCACACCCTGTTTAATAGGCGGCGCACGGCGCCCGTTGACTAAAGAACAAAGGAAGAGGAAGCAACGAGAATATGATAAGAAGCGACGGAGAAATATGACTGCAGAACAAAGAAAACAAAGGTACAGGTATACACGAGATTATAATCGAAAGATGACTAAAGAACAAAGAGAAAAAAAGAATAGGAAGGCTCGAGAACGACGAGCACGTATGACTAAAGAACAAAGAGAAGAAAAGAATAGGATGCAACGAGAACGAAGACTACTTGATCTGGACGAAATGGATCGTGACCTTGACAATGTCCTAAACAAAATACTTGCTCTGGACGAAATGGATCTTCCCGATATTGGAGATCTGGACGAACTACTTGCCCGGGAAGTTGCTCAGGAAGTTGATCAGGAAGTTGCTCTGGCCGAACTGGACGACTTTCGCATAATGGAACTTAACGAACTACTTGACATCTTGTAGATGACTGTTTTTGAAATAGAAATCTGATTAATTAATTATTTTTTTAATAAACAAAATGGGTCTTTCACAATCAAACCATAGATTGCTAGGCGGCACGAAGTCGTCCTTAAGCACAACATTCACACCCTGTTTAATAGGCGGTGCACGGCGCCCATTGACTGCAGAACAAAGAGAAGAAAGGAAGAGGAAGCAACGAGAACGTATGCGAAAACTACGAGCAAATATGACTGCAGAACAAAGAGAACAAAGAAGAAAAGAAAAGAATAGGAGGGAACGAAAACGACAGGCAAAGATGACTGAAGAACAAAGAAAAGAATATAATAGGAAGAAACAAGCACGTATGCGAGAACGACGAGCAAATATGACTGAAGAACAAAGAAAAGAATATAATAGGAAGAAACAAGCACGTATGCAAAAACTACGAGCACGTATGACTGAAGAACAAAGAAAAGAATATAATAGGAAGGCACGAGAATATATGCGAAAACGCGCGGCACGTATGCGACGAGAACGAATACCACTTGCTGTGGACGAAATGGATCTTGGCGACCTTGACAATCTCCTAAACAAAGTACGTGCTCTGGACGAAATGGATCTTCCCGATATTGGAGATCTGGACGAACTACTTGCCCAGGAAGTTGATCAGGAAGTTGATCAGGAAGTTGCTCAGGAAGTTCCTCTGGCCGAACTGGACAACTTTCGCATAATGGAACTTAACGAACTACTTGACCTCTTGTAGATGACTGTTTCTATTTTTGTTTTTGAAATAGAAATCTGATTAATTAATTAATTGTTTTATAAACAAAATGGGTCTTTCACAATCAAACCATAGATTGCTAGGCGGCACGAAGTCGTCCTTAAGCACAACATTCACACCCTGTTTAATAGGCGGTGCACGGCGCCCGTTGACTGCAGAACAAAGAGAAGAAAAGAATAGAAAGGCACGAGAATATATGCGAAAACGACGAGCACGTATGACTGCAGAACAAAGAAAACAATATAATATGAAGCAACGAGAATATATGCGAGAACGTATGCGAGAACGACTGAGAAAGATGACTGAAGAACAAAGAGAAAACATGTATAGGAAGCATCGAGAATATATGGGAGAACGACGAGCAAATATGACTGCAGAACAAAGAGAACAAAGGAATAGGAAGCAACGAAAATATAATCGAGAACGACGGAGAAAGATGACTGAAGAACAAAGAGAACGACGAGCACGTATGACTGCAGAACAAAGGAATAGGAAGCAACGAGAACGACGGAGAAAGATGACTGAAGAACAAAGAGAACAAAGGAATAGGACGCAACGAAAACGACGAGCAAATATGACTGAAGAACAAAGAAAACAAAGGAATATGAAGCAACGAAAATATATGCGAAAACGACTAGCAAATATGACTGAAGAACAAAGAGAAAACATGTATAGGAAGCATCGAGAATATATGCGAAAACGACGAGCACGTATGAGGGATCAAGCGGCAGTTGAAGACCAACCTTCAATTTTCGAGCTAGACGACTTTATCATAACGGAATATGGATCTAGAATCTAGATGACTGTTTTTGAAATAGAAATCGGGTTAATTAATTAATTTTTTAATAAACAAAATGGGTCTTTCACAATCAAACCATAGATTGCTAGGCGGCACGAAGTCGTCCTTAAGCACAACATTCACACCCTGTTTAATAGGCGGTGCACGGCGCCCATTGACTGCAGAACAAAGAGAAGAAAAGAAGAGGAGGTTACGAGAACGTATGCGAAAACGACGAGCAAATATGACTGCAGAACAAAGAAAACAAAGGAATATGAAGCAACGAGAACGATGGGCGAAGATGACTGCAGAACAAAGAAAACAATATAATATGAAGCAACGAGAATATGATAAGAAGCGACGAACAAATATGACTGCAGAACAAAGAGAACAAAGAAAAGAATATATTCGAGAATATGATAAGAAGCGACTAGCAAATATGACTGCAGAACAAAGAAAACAAAGGAATATGAAGCAACGAGAACGATGGGCGAAGATGACTGAAGAAAAAAAAGAAAAAAGGAGGAGGACGGAACGAGAACGTATGCGAAAACGACTAGCAAATATGACTGCAGAACAAAGAAAAGAATATAATACGAGTGCACGAGAACGACGAGCACGTATGACTGAAGAACAAAGAAAACAAAGGAATATGAAGCAACGAAAACGATGGAGAAATATGACTGCAGAACAAATAGAACAAAGAAAAGAATATATTCGAGAATATATGCGAAAACGACGAGCACGTATGAGGGATCAAGCGGAAGTTGAAGACCAACCTTCAATTTTCGAGCTGGACGACTTTATCATAAGGGAATATGGATCTAGAATCTAGATGACTGTTTTTGAAATAGAAATCTGATTAATTAATTAATTAATTAATTTTTTAATAAACAAAATGGGTCTTTCACAATCAAACCATAGATTGCTAGGCGGCACGAAGTCATCCTTAAGCACAACATTCACACCCTGTTTAATAGGCGGTGCACGGCGCCCATTGACTGCAGAACAAAGAGAAGAAAAGAAGAGGAAGCAACGAGAATATAAGCGAGAACTACGAGCACGTATGACTGCAGAACAAAGAGAACAAAGGAATAGGAAGCAACGAGAATATCAACGAGAATATAAGCGAGAACTACGAGCACGTATGACTGCAGAACAAAGAAAACAATATAATATGAAGCAACGACAATATATGCGAAAACGACTAGCACGTATGACTGCAGAACAAAGAGAACAAAGGAATAGGAAGCAACGAGAACGATGGGCGAAGATGACTGAAGAACAAAGAGAACAAAGGAATAGGAAGCAACGAAAACGACGAGCAAATATGACTGCAGAACAAAGAGAACAAATAAACGAACGTAATCGAGAATATATGCGAAAACGACTAGCACGTATGAGGGATCAAGCGGAAGTTGAAGACCAACCTTCCATTTTTAATCTGGACGACTTTATCATAACGGAATCTTCGTCTAGAATCTAGATGAATGTTTCTATTTTTGAAATTGAAATAGAAATCTGATTAATTAATTTTTTAATAAACAAAATGGGTCTTTCACAATCAAACCATAGATTGCTAGGCGGCGCAAAGTCGTCCTTAAGCACAACATTCACACCCTGTTTAATAGGCGGTGCACGGCGCCCATTGACTGCAGAACAAAGAGAAGAAAGGAAGAGGAAGCAACGAGAACGTATGCGAAAACTACGAGCAAATATGACTGCAGAACAAAGAAAACAATATAATATGAAGCAACGAAAACAAAGAAAAGAATTTAATAGGAGGCGACAAGAACGACGGAGAAAGATGACTGCAGAACAAAGAAAACAATATAATATGAAGCAACGAGAATATAAGCGAGAACTACGAGCACGTATGACTGCAGAACAAAGAGAACAAAGGAATAGGAAGAATCAAGAATATATGCGAAAACGACTAGCAAATATGACTGAAGAACAAATAGAAAAAAGGAATATGAAGCAACGAGAATATAAGCGAGAACTACGAGCACGTATGACTGCAGAACAAAGAGAACAAAGAAAAGAATATATTCGAGAATATATGCGAAAACGACGAGCAAATATGACTGCAGAACAAAGAAAACAAAGGAATATGAAGCAACGAGAACGATGGGCGAAGATGACTGCAGAACAAAGAAAAGAATTTAATAGGATGCGACGAGAACGACGAGCACGTATGAGGGATCAAGCGGAAGTTGAAGACCAACCTTCAATTTTCGAGCTGGACGACTTTATCATAACGGAATATGGATCTAGAATCTAGATGACTGTTTCTATTTTTGTTTTTGAAATAGAAATCTGATTAAAATTTAAGCTTTTCTTCAAAACAGTGGGCGATAGGTTTGAACGCTACCTTAGTTTTAGTTGTGCCTAACGGGTTGTACGTAATCTTATCGAAATCTTCCCTAAATTGATGAATACTAAGATAGCCTCCAAATCTTTCAAGAAGTCTCCAGTTAGGCGCAGCTGGTGGTAATCTTGCACATTTTTTACCAGTCAAGCCCTTGACTTGATTATACATCTTGTGCAAGAGAAAAGGAGTTTGCATGTAGGTAGGATCCTTCTTGTGAGCTTTGGCCCATGCCGCGCAACAATTTACGCTGCAAAACATTCCATCTGTAATATACGAACACTCATTATCACTATTTGAAGCTTTCTTTTCTCGAAGAGTGTACTTAGTCTTTGAAATAGAAGAAATGTATGTTCTCGTTCCAATCACTCCATCTATACGCAATGGACATCCCCATGGAGCGGAATCGAAAGGATGTTGACACCACCAACACCATCTGTGGCCATCTTTGAAGTCAACTGAACATAGAGTGCAGGATCTCAAACGTTTTGATTCGTCTAGAAAAGACATTTTTTCAGGTTCTCGATTTTTGAGATGCGTCGTTTCTCGTAAAGAAGATAGATCGGTAGTATTGTCTGGATGAATATGAGACATACAAGGAATATTGCATGATGAATTTATACCATACTTTGCGTTTATTCTCATCACATCAATATTTTTCAGCGTAAACAAATATTTAGATTTAGATTTAGATTTCTTTGACTTTGATTTCTTTTCACTAGTCATATTAATATTTACCAATTACTTTTTAAAACTTAAAATAATCATTTTACATATTAAACATGGGTAATCTTTGTTCCAGTAAACCTGATATAGAAACGCGTGTATTCGTTCCTGTTTCACCTCTCATCACTCTACCACCTCCGTACGAGTTTCTCACTCCAGTAATGTATGAAACATATTTATTTGGAGGCTCTTCTCCGATCCCTATCACCAACGAGCGTTCTTCTTCTGTCTCTCAGAATCATTTGACCAGGTCCTGGGACGACGACTAGGTCGAGGAACAGGAGTCCGACGAACACGATCGTCCCATCGCCTGCGTCTTCGTCTTCGTCTGCGTCTATTTTGAGGCGGTCTTACAACTGGCGACACGTTTAACTCCTCAGATGGTATCAAAGTGTCCATATAAGATGGTAAAGGTGCTCTACACATTGGACAAGTTTTTTGACGTAATCTATCTTTACACAAACTGCAAATACGATGTTCACAAGGAAGGGATACTAAAGTAGTCTTTTCATAACACACAGGACAATCGTCGTCGGACATTTATTATCTCATTTATTTATAACTTTGAAAACAACTTATAAATGACTACTGAAATTTCCCTATTATGCCCCGAGGAAGAGGAAGAAGATCTGTTTGAGCAAGCCAACGTCGAAGACCAAGTTGATTTTCTCAGAACCTACTTACAAGACCATCCTTCTAAAGCCATCGACCTGTTCTCACACTTTGATCGAAAATACAGGGCTAGCGGCGTACAATCTCTTGCGCGTTTTTTAGAAGCAGTATGCTTGAACAATAACTTCAACGGGGACATAAAACTTATCGCAGCAGACGCTCTTCTATCGTTTCAAGAAGAACTAGAAATAGTAGAGGAACCGCACGCTAATATTAAAAAGGCTTCCAATGACGCCGTCACTAAAAGAAATAAAATCAGAATTACTAGAGGTGTAGCCTGTCTTAAACAGGTCCTCAAAGATATCATTTCAGATCATAATCTTGCGTCTATACTGAAGTTTGATGCAATAATTAAACTTTACACACTTGCAAAACAAGAAGAAAATGAAAAAGAACTCATTGAACACAGCATACTCCTTATGAAGCAACTCGTCGGAAATCACACAATAGAAGCTCAATATAGACTAAAACTTCTAACTAAAATACCTTTTCATGATCTAGCCTCAGAATGCTTCATATATTTCCTTGGAGATCCTGGTAATCCGACATCAATGCGTATACTTGCAGCTCAAGCACTGCTTGCTACAGACAAAGACGCTCCAAACAAGTCGTCTCTCTACGACGTTGTCCTTGCTCAGATAGAAATTTTTGCAAGAGACGAAGAACTGGACGATTTTATAAGAGCTGATGCAGCAGACGTGCTTCTAGGATACGGCGACGATCAGCTTCAACAAGAAGCTCGAACACTCATTAATAGATTAGGACGTCGAACAGGATTCGGACTCTATCAGAATGCGCAGAACGTGCACGCTGAAGCTGTAGATCAGTCTATACGAGCTTCTCTGGACACTCTGAACACATGGAGAAAAAAGAATGAAAACAAAGTGAAAAGTTTTGAAGACACTGCAGATAACATAAGAAGTAGAAGAAATTTGGTGGAACAAACCATAGAAGAAACAAGAGATGTAGAAACCGCCCTACTAAGAGTCGTAATGGGTTCAAGAACATACGGACAATTCACAAGCGCAACACTGCTTTGCACTATATGTGCATGGATTGAAGAACAAGAACATGAAACGCAACAAGAACTTTGGAAAAGATTCGACCAAGAACTATTAGATATGGTGAACACATGCAACACTGGTATTGTATCCAGATTAGTAAATGTTCTATCTGGATGGGGAGGATTTCAAATACAAATCAGTTTCAAAGATCAAATCCGATCCAACTTTGCAGGCAGACTAAACGCGGTAGCCCGTCAACTCGTACAAGATGATAATCATAAGTTTTATGAACTTAGAAAAAATGACGTAGCATCTATATACATTATGGATGTATTGAAAGAAAACCAAACTTTACACGTAAACGATAATAATACTGATTTGGAGATGTTAATAGCCGACAGAGAGTTAGATAAAAAAATTAAACCCGTCCCGAAAATTATAAAAACACAACTGACAAAAGCTCAAAAAATTAAGTCTTTGGAACAAAAATATACGACACTTCATGATGACGCCAGACAGCACTTCATTGATAGATTATTCTTAGAATTCTCTGTAGCAGAACCCAATCGTAAATGCTTTCATCTTTTCTTTGGATACTGTTTCTCCAAAATTTCCGAAGAACTCAGAGAAGAATTCAAAGAGTTTGTTTCCCCAGACGACTTTCAATTATGTGTAAGAGACGCTCTTGCATTTTACGAAGGTGCATAAACTTACTGTAAATAAATGAATATAGCTATTATAATAATTGGATTCTTCGCGTTCTTGAAAATATTAGGCTTAGTATACGTCGTATTTTTTAAGAAAAATAAATCAGAATCTTTCTCCTACTTGCAGATCAAGCCATCACATATAAACGGCGAAGGTGTTTTCACGACAAGGAAATATAAGAAAGATGAAATTATTCTATCTGATATTTTTCCAGGTGCACCAACAGGCTTTGACCCTTCAAAAGAATGGAACTACTTATCAAAATTCGGAAAAAAGTTTAATCACTGTTCTAAAGATTTTAATATAGATCTTCAGTTGATAAATGGAAGGTATGGAATAGTAGCCATTGCAAACATCGATGAAGGCGATGAACTAGTAGCAAATTATGACCGGGTTCATTCTAAATTCCCTTTCATTTCTGGATCAGAAAAAACTTTCAAAAAGTGTTGAACAAGAAACTTATAAGTCAATGACTTATAAGTTATACTAATTTCAAATTGCAAAATTAAGATGGAACTGTTCGTTTCCGCACGTTTCTACAGCCTTCTTTGCTATGACCCATGCTTGTTCTACAAGGTCAGGATCAGCGTCTTTATACGTAGACTTCATAAAGAATACACTACTTTCACCCATACCAAAACGAATGATATCAGTCACCATAGCAGGCACGAGAATGCTAAGTTCCGATGAAATATTATGTTTCAATTCTAAAGCAGCTTTTTTTCTTTCTTCTTTTCGAATAGTTTTTTCTAAATGTTCTAGAGCACGTTCTCCTACCAACGTTTGAATTAGATCAGGCTTTTCTCCAAGTGCTTTCAAAATCACGTCAGCGCATTGTTCTTGTAAAGTGTGTGCTTCCATTTTGATTTATATTTTTTGAAAAAATATAAATCATTCCAAGTATCTTAAAAGATATAGATTCTCATTAAAAAATGTCTGCAACAGAAACTAAAAACGAAGACAACGGAACTAGCCGAGAAGAACTTGCCGCTATGCTTGCTGCTCCTCCTCCTGAAAACGAAGGATCTCTAACGGCTCCGGAAGATCGAGACCGTACCAAGCGATGGCGCCCTTCTATGGCAGATTCACTCAACGATGAAGAAACGAAAGCTGCTAAAGCCGACCTGCTGAACACCTCATTTGTTAAGAAATACTCTCAAGCCGAACGATCGTACGCTGACCCTATTCTTCCTTCTCAAATTATGGGACTAATCTCTTTTGTCCCAGCAAAGGGCGCTAGAGCGAATAAAAATGGGATTTTTGGGTTTGCCAAACTAAGAGGAAATTACTCTAGCGTTTTTGAAGCCGATAAACGTTCAGAAGACCTCATTAGAAACCATGACTCTTATAACCAGATATCCATGTGCTATGTCGGGCGACCTTTTCCAATCACTGAAAACCGTAAGTTCTCAGAAGATGTAAAAGAAGTAGACATCAATAAGGAAGCCGCTGAAAGCATGGGCGAAGCAATCAAACGTCAACAAAAGAAAGACGCTCGAGAAATGCAAGAGATTAAGGATAGAGAGAAACTTCTAAAAGAAGATGTCAAGAAAAAGCCTGGCGACGACCCCTTTGAAGAATACATTACAATGAGAGTTAAACGTGCTCAGCTTGTATGGACTTATGAAGAACACAAGAAGAAGATCGCTGAAGTCAAAGAACTCATTATTAAAACCAGAGAAAAGATTGCTGACATGAATGAAGAATATCCAGAGTTTGATGAAAAGTACTTCGATAAGTACAAGCAAGCCAGAATTGACGCTGGTCTCAAAGAAACTACGGAAGAAACTAGTCAGAACTTTATGAAGTATCTTGTAGAAGATATCAAGCTAGACTTCTAAAATGATGAAATTTTTGTATTTTTTCAAAAAATACAAAATGATAACTACACCTTACTATCTCCAAACACCTTTTTGCATGCTCCATCAAACTACTCAGATGGAGCATGTTGTACGCAAAATTCATACTCATAAGAAGAAGAAATGGGTTGATCCTCGTGAACGTCGCTTGTCCGAGTTCAAGGATTGTCTTCAGGTTTTCAAGAAAAAAGGCTTTACCTCCGACTTTCTTAGTCAACAGCTTTCACCATTTTTCTTGAAACAGTTTGACTTCCAGAAAAATAAAATCAGAAATGTTTGTAAGTAAACACAAAACAAAAAAAAAAGCCCCAGCGGCTGAACCATCACACGGTTCAGCCGCTGGGGCTTTTTTTTTGTCACTACAATTTATTGTTTAGAATCTCGGAACCAGGTAGTAGTTATCCATTTTTCACCCTTTTCTACAGGTGATCCTTGATGATCAGTGTTGGAATCGATACTTCCATCTTCTTTCAAGCTGGACCATACTACAGCTCGACCCTTTTTCGGAACAAGGGTTTCTTTTACATTGGGGAAGTCAGTCGTGCCTCCTTCTTCAACGTCATTCAGATATATCATACAGGTCCATGTACGTTGACCTTGTTCCCAAAATTCTGTATCGTAGTCTTTATGAAATGCGTCGTTGTGTAGCTTGAATTCTTTACCTTTTGTGTAGTGCTGAAGTTGCGTTTTTTCCGCAGACCATTTCGGACGGTCTAGAAGCTTGTATACACGTTTGTCGATCTTGTTTTGTATGCCTGTGCCGTCAAAATATCCTGTTTCGCTAGTTCTATAGTATTTGTCACCGTCCATCGGTCTTGTAAGAGGTGATGGGATCATTTTTCCGGTCGCGCTCTCGATCAGCAATAAGCATTCGTTTGGTGAAAGAAAGTTGTCGATAACATAGATAGGAGTTGTATCGTTTCCTTTTATTATCGTAGCAACTTGACGCAGTTTTTCATCTACAGGTGTTCTATCTCTTAATTTTGCTATGGAATTTGGAGGAAACGTTTCGAAAGATTCTTTTCGTTGCATTCGTTTCCAAATTATTATACCTACAGTGAGGAATAATAATAATACAATAAATATGGATACATTCATCTTTTATTACCATATATAATAATCTAATTTATCCTTTTAATTCAGGCTTCAATACACAATGTCTTTGAAAAGTATCGGGCCATAACCAGTGAGTGATCTTGTGATACTCAGCCCCGCCAGGTGGATCCTGATAACTATTCTTACCAACCTCATTATAACTACTTACACCGCAATATCCAATACCTTGTCTACATCCATGCCCTGGATATCTGTATGCATCGGGATTCGGGTTTTTATGACTTCGATCAGGATAATTTGAGTTCTGAAAAGTGAATGCGTCAGCGCAAGTAAGAAGACTGCCTTTGGCTGCCGAATATTCCCAACTGTCACTGTATTTATTATCAGGACCCCAGCAAGATTCATCGTCACACCATACTTCATTTGGCAAACAATAAGACGTGTCCTCCATTGTATTACCATCGCATCGTCCCATATGAGTAGTATTAGCAGGACATTCGTCAGGTAATATACACGTGTTCATGTAAGGAATATCTCCTTTTTCTTTTCTCCATCCATACCCTGGAGCGATACATTCACCCTGTACAAAAAGATGGTCTAGACCACACTTACTAGGTGGAGGTGGAGGTGGAGGTGGAGGTGGAGGTGGAGGTGGAGGTGGAGGTGGAGGTGGAGGTGGATTGCCTAAACAAGTATTAATATTACAACAAGCATTACAATCACTATGATCACTCCAAAATTGAGTATGAGAATTACACCCTTCTGCACCATCATAACAAATATAGGGATTCATTTGAGGATTACATTTTGGGTTCATAGGATTTGCTGCATATTGTTGGCATGCGTCGGGAGGACATTGTTTATCACACATTTTTATTACAAAAGTAATAAAAAATTATTCAAGACCTTCAAAAGCTATTCTCCAAAATTCGAGCATATTAGTTTCGTTATGTTTACATTCTTCCCGCTTGCATATAGTTCTTAAATCTGTTCTACACAAAGGACAATTTGGTGGACCTACGTCGCATACCATATGCCTGATACATACATCATGAAATATTTTACCGCAGCACTTTGTTTTCACCGCGATTGATTCCATGTTAAGATTATCGTTGGTCATATTTTCTAAACAAATCGGACATGTTTCATTATTTAATTCAGAAGAACTTGCTACCTCTACGGTTGTACTAAAACATCTTGACTGCATAAGAACAGGCACGTTTTCAAATGTTGAGAAGTCAAGTTCCTCTTCCTCTTCCTCTTCCTCTTCCTCTTCCTCTTCCTCTATTTGTGAAGGATCAAAGACTACATTGGTATCATCCGTTTCTTCCATATCAATTCCAGCAATAATATCTCTTATATATTGCATGTCAAACGAAATACTAATTCTGCCTTGATGACTAGACACTAAACTAGAATTTCGAGTCGTTGCGGGAATATCTACTACCAATTCACCGGACATGCCGGGGATCATAATAGAACTATTAGCACTTCGGAACGGAAGCGCGCGCACTCTTACATCACCGGTACTAGTAATACCTATACTGTCGGTCGACGCACTTGAACTTTCTCGAGGTACAGGTCTGCTGAATCTTCTGACAGTGATTGCACTATCTGGTGCTTGCACATGCACGGACGAAAGGCATTCTCCACAATTGCATTCAAATTCGTCTCGAGGATCTAAATACTTGAGATACTCCATTTCATCAGGTCGCATGTCGTTGTGCGATCCGTATAAAAAGAGTTTTTTTATGCTAAGGAAAGAAGATTCGGAGTCTCCAGATATAGTTTCAACCATAAATCTGCGAAGCCTCTTTGGAACATTTAGAGATGTGAGAATTGCGTCGATGCCCCGTCTTTTCATCTCTGAGTGTTGTATGAATATATTGGGCCCCGCAAAAATGGGAGATATGAAAGCATTGTCTTCGGCCAATTTTGCTAACCCGGCGCATGTATCGGTCATAGACTCCTTTTCACTGTCCAACCTTTTGCGAATATTGCATTTCCATTCGAGTGTTGAAGAAAACATTTTTCATTTTAGAAATCAAAAAACAAAATCGTTTTTAAGACATCAACATTTTGATAAATAAATGAAACTATTACTCAAGGATTATAAAAGCAGATCAACTCCATTATGCGACATAGCTAAGAAATATGATACTGATAAATGTGCTACCCGTTCTCCTAGACATAAAAGCAAGACAGATCCAGGACACTCTCATCCTTATTCTATATTCTACTATGATTTCTTTCGTGCTCAAGCAAACGATGTTCTTAAACTGGCAGAAGTCGGAATTCTTAACGGAAGTAGTCTGAAAATGTGGAGAGATTTTTTTCCAAACTCCCATATATTCGGATACGATAACAACGATGAATTTCTGAATAAATCAGCTTCTTACAACTTCAACGTATCCAAAATGGATATTAAGTATAGAAGTAGTATAAACGCAGCACTTGCTATGAATGGTCCGTTTGATATTATTATTGAAGATACGACTCATATGTTTGATGATCAAATTCGATTTATTCATGAAGCGGTTAAGCACCTTAATCCAGGAGGACATCTTATAGTCGAGGATATTTTCAAAGATTCTGATCACAGAACAGGTAAGAAGCACACACCAGAAGCGTATATTGCTAATATTTTACCTGAGGTTATATCACAATTCAAGGATGTATACATGGTTCATTTAGATCACGTGAATCGCAGGTCTCCAGGATGGGACAATGACGGTCTTTTGATTTTTAAACATAGATTATAAAATGATAATTAAAGGCATAATTATACTTTTTCAAATGCATTTTTACGGATTTGAAAAGAGGGAGATATGAAAGCATTGTCTTCGGCCAATTTTGCTAACCCGGCGCATGTATCGGTCATAGACTCCTTTTCACTGTCCAACCTTTTGCGAATATTGCGTTTCCATTTGAATGGTGAAGAAAACATTTTTCATTTTAGAAATTAAAAAACAAAATCGTTTTTAAGACATCCGTAATTTTTTATACTTTTGAAGGTATAAATTTTAATTATTTCAGTAATAATTAAATGGGAACTTCACAATCAAGAAACAGATTAATCGGCGGGACCGCTTTGGTCGAGGCAGCCGAACACGGGGATATCGACCTCGTCAGGCGGCTCATCGCCGAGGGGGCTGACGTCAATGATACGATGGACATGTGGGACGACGCTTTGATAATAATACCACCCGCCACCGCTTTGATGGTGGCAGCCGCCAACGGCCACACCGCCATCGTCGAGCTGCTCCTCGCTGCGCCGGGCATTGACGTGAATGCGAAGAACAGGACGGGCGGCACCGCTTTGATGTTGGCAGCCCTTAAGGGCCACACCGCCATCGTCGAGCTGCTCCTCGACGCGGGTGCCGACGTCAATGCGGACAGGTGGGGCAGCACCGCTTTGATGGATGCAGCCGCCCAGGGCTACCCCGACATCGTCGAGATGCTCCTCGCCGCAGGTACCGACGTCAATGCGAAGGACGGCGGCGAACAATCCGCTTTGATTTTTGCAGCAGCCAACGGCTACCCCGACATCGTCGAGATGCTCCTCGCCGCAGGTGCCGACGTCAATGCATCGGATACAATGGGAAACACCGCTTTATCCGATGCAGCCGGCAGCGACGAGAGCCGCATCGTCGAGCTGCTCCTCGCCGCAGGTGCCGACGTCAATGCGAAGGACGAAGAGGACGAAACCGCTTTGGAGATTGCAGAGCGAAAAGGCCACACCGAGGTAGTGCGAACGATTAATTTATTTTTAGCAGCACAAGCAATGAATAGGTGGATACCTCGTCATCGTGACAGAGTTGGTTTGGGTTACCTACACAGGGAGGGAACGCCTTTCATGAATGATCAGGTGTACCGTTATATTCAACAATTTTTGTAGTTCTACTTCAATTTAATTATAAAATGATAATTAAAGGCGTAATTATACTTTTTCAAATGCATTTTTACGGATTTGAAAAGAAAAAGATCTCATCACACATTCGACGGGAATGTAAACGTACTTTGTCTGAAGACGTAGAACACAGCCTTCATGAATTTATTACACGAGAACATTTCTTTGACGAACGTCAATACGTTCTTGCAATGCAGCAGCTTATGTGCGATCAAACTGAACAACAAAGACTTGAACGAATTAAAAAAGGAGAAATTGGATGGAATCACCCTTCTATAAGCGATGATGTACTAGATGTCGATGAGATGAGAGACTACATTCAAAAACCTTTAGAAGTTGAAGAAGGTGTTATCGAATGCAAATGCGGATCAAACCGTGTGTTTTCGTATCAAAAACAAACACGAGGTTGTGATGAGTCTAGTACTACTTTTGCTCAGTGCGCGAAGTGCGGTCGTCAATGGACGTACTCTGGTTGAGCGAGGCGGCGTTCATCATTGGAGCCAACGCTGCCATCTGCTCGGCGGGTAATGAAGCAGTCATCTTCTGTACAGATTCCATTAATTCGCCCATATCTAAGTCTCCATTTTCTATATTTTCCTGCATTCCTGAAACTAGTTCTTGAAGCAATCCCGAACTCATCATAGACGACATAGCTTCCATTGGATTTGTTCCGGGCTTAACTTGACTCTCTACCTTTTGCATCATGTCTGCCAGAAATGGGTTCTTGTTAAACAAATCATGAAGTTCGCCTTCAGTATCCTTCTTCTTATTTTTCAGAACATCTACAGCATTGCTTTCAGGATCAAAAACCATACTAAGAACAAGAAGGTGATCGAACAATACGCTTTGGGTTTCAGCAGCGCTTTCGTCATTAGATACATCTCTGAAAATCTTTGAAAAATCAAGGTATACTCGTTTCGAATATTCTATCTTGCTTTGAGACAGTGCAGTATTATTCGCTACAATCTGATCTCGGTTGTTAATACAAAACTCCTCAAAAAGCTGTACATGACGCGCAACAGGTACACGATTTTTGATAGTAGTTTTACACAATAAATGATTGTATAACTTAACGGACATATCGTCTTCGAAGAATACCGACATCTCTCGAACAAACTTTTTAATAGTATTGAATTTTTTCTCTACTGTAAACTTCTTAGATTCACTCGTATTGGTTTTACTCGATTTAGTCATTTTTTCTTATATGGGAATGTTTTAAACCGATACAACCCCTGACGATTTTATTTTTCTATAAATAAACTTTTCAATATCTTCCAGTTTGACCGTATACGGAACTTCTATCAGGAACACTCCATGTTTGATACAATTTTCTCTGGTCTTCTGGTCATTACGTTTTTGTTTCTCAAAATCTTCAATGCACGTATGAAACCTTCTATTATACTCATAATGTTGACGCCCATGGTATTCACACGCTATTTTTAATTCGTCGTTGTAACAATCCAACTCAAGATTACGACCAGTAAGAGGATTCTTCATAAAATCTGGCCTCACGTTAGGAAACTTTCGATGAAAAATAGTTTCTAATACACGACGGCACTCATTTTCTCCCTTAGAACACGCTTTACTTGACGCGGTTGCTTCATTATTTCTGCGATATCCTGCTAGAACAGGATCGTAATAGTAAGTTTCGTTCCAGGTACCAGTATACCCTTTAAAATATCTATATATAGCAACTACGATCAAAAATAATATTATTGCTAGGAAAAATAATTGCCAGCTTGTTAACCATGAAATATACTTAAGCATCGTAATTTATTTTAGAATTATAATTACTGTAACCTTCCTATCACAGCACAAGCCATTCTTCCTCCTGCGTTTCCTGTTTTTAGTGATTCTTGAACAAGTTTTTCTGCTAACTCTAACCTACTTCCATCTACAGGATAATTTCTTTCCCTTGAAATATCGACTAATTCGTTTCTAGTCATATCGTAGTAAGATTCAAAAGTGCCATCTTCTAAAAATAATCCCCCAAGACCTAGATCGTCGTACAATGAGTGAATTACAACAGTTCTTCCAAAAATAGATGATGGACAGTAACCATAGTCTACGAAAGTTAAGTTCACCTTACCAAAGTCATCAGGAACAATATTATTAATTAAGTCTCCTAAATGACGACCTCGTTCAGGATATGCGTAGCTTCCATGGTTTTCGTTTGTAGGATTCCAATGTTTACCGCTCGTCATACAACCTCCCGATATATCTCCGAATTCGTGAATATGAATTGCATGAACTTCGTTTGGAATCATGTTTTCTAAATTAATTGACACGATAACCTGATTAGTAGAATGTGTAGTCCAATCAATCGTCCCTCGAACATTGCTTTGATTAAAATAAACTGTTGCCATTTGTTATTACCGAATTTATAATAATATTCATAAATAAATAAACATGTCTGAGTTAACGAATAGACTTTTTGCTTCAATAGAAAGAAACGATATCAATACGGTGCGAATCCTTATACAACAAAGATACGCCGACGTGAATGCAACGAATAGTGAGGGCCAAACACCTTTGATGTACGCAGCGTTCAGAGGTCATACCTTTGTCGTAGTACTCCTTATAAACGCAGGCGCCGACATGTATGCAAGGGATAATTCGGGCCGAACACCTTTGATGTACGCAGCGGAACGAGGTCATACTAATATAATGGAAATCCTTCGTCGCGCCGCGTTGATCCAAAGTCTCAGGAGACGGCTTAACAGTGCAGTCCGTGACGGAAACGCTACCATTGTCGAGGATATCCTCGACGCAGCCAGTGACGAGAATATTCAGGCCCGCGTCGTAGTGTCTTCGGACGATAGTGATTTCCAAGCACCTTTGATGTACGCAGCGGAACGAGGTCATACCGATATAGCGCGACTTCTTATAAACGCAGGCGCTGCCGTAAATAACAATATTGAAGACGACGAAGGCGACACACCTTTGCACTGGGCAGCGGAACGAGGTCATACCGATATAGCGCGACTTCTTATAAACGCAGGCGCTAACGTAGATGCGAGGGATGAGGACGGCAATTCAGCTTTGATACTTGCATTACGAGAAGGTCACACCGATATAGCGCGACTTCTTATACAAGCAGGCGCTCTTCACTTTTTAATAGGTCAGAACGACAGAACACCTTTGCACTGGGCAGCGTTTCAAGGTGCCGAAGTAGTGCTAGACCTTATACAAGCAGGCGCCGACGTAAATGTATATGATAGTGAAGGTGAAACACCTTTGATGTACGCAGCATCCTCCAACTCTATCGATGTAGTGCGAGTCCTTATAGAAGCAGGCGCTAACGTGAATGACAGAGCTGATGACGAAAGGACCGCTTTGATAATTGCAGCGCAAGAAGGTCATACTGATATGGTAGAACTCCTTATACAAGCAGGCGCCGACGTATATGCGAGGGATGATGAAGGTAATTCAGCTTTGAGGTTTGCAGCATCACAAGCAATGAATAGGTGGATACCTCGTCATCGTAGTAGACAAAGAGACAGACTTGGTTTGGGATACCTACACAGGGAGGGAACGCCTTTCAGGAATGATCGGGTGTACCGTTATATTCAACAATTTTTGTAGTTCTACTTAATTTATTATATTTTGTATGAATAAATTCAATATGTCTGACCAACAAATAGAACAATTTCTTTGCGGCCCATTCTGTAATAACTATGAACCATGTATAGCAATAAGGGAACCTAATTGTGACGGACAAGAGGATCGAGTTTCGTGGGAAACCATTCCAGATGGTCAAGGCTGGTGCTTGAATGGACGTTGCTACAATTTAGATTCCATTCGCCGATTTCGTTCTGACCCCGTATCACGGCGATCTTTTCAGATTCGACGCGAAAATAACGCAGATCTCCGAGAATTCATCGACGCAACGGCGAATAATGGCCGAACAGCTTTGACGTACGCGGCGCGCAGAGGTCATACCGATGCAGTGCGATTCCTTATAAACGCAGGCGCCAACGTGAATGTAAGAGATAATAGAGGCGAAACAGCTTTGATGTATGCAGCGTTCAGTGGTCATACCGATATAGCGCGACTTCTTATACAAGCAGGCGCTAACGTCAATGCAACGGATACTAGAGGCCGAACACCTTTGATGGCCGCAGCGCTAGAAGGTCATACCGATATAGCGCGACTTCTTATACAAGCAGGCGCTAACGTCAATGCAACGGATACTAGAGGCCAACCAGTTTTGGCGTACGCATGGCAAAGACGTCATACCGATGTTCTGCGACTCCTTATACAAGCAGGAGCCAGACGACCGGGTGAAAACGATCTAGTTTATCAAAATAGAATAAAGCGGCGTCGGTTCAGATAAAAATGATTCATATGTTTTTATAATTATTTAATCAAATGTCTCTCGTAGTTTTTGAAGGCGTCGATCGATGTGGAAAAAGCACACAAATTAAAATGCTTGCTAACTACTTAGGAAATACACCGTGTGAAGTCGTTGCGTTTCCTTTTAGAGAATCGCACACAGGAAAAATTCTAGACAAATTTCTTACAGGTGAAATTAATTTAAGTATAGAAGAAGCTCACCTCTTGTTTGCAGCAAATCGTCGAGGACAAGAACAAAGAATAAGAAAATTAATCCAAAATGGTGTCATTGTCATACTTGATAGGTATTACTACAGTGGAACCGCTTATACCCTCGCGCAGAAAGAATTAGAAACCGGAATGAAACCTGATTTTGAATACATTCACTGGGCAAAGAATGCAGATTTTGGGTTGCCTCGTCCAGATATTACAATCCTACTTCAGCTTCCGTTAGAAAAACAACTTGATCGAACTGGATTTGGGAAGGAACGACTTGAACAAAAAAATATTCAAACGCTAGTAGATAAATATATGAAATCTTTTGTCGGAGAGAATTGGCTTGTTGTAGACGCTTCTCAATCACCCGAACAAATCGCATCTGAAATACATAATTCTTTACCTTTTACAGAAGAATTGTGCCTAGAATCATCGTGTCGTGTAGTATAATTTTTAAACATGGATTTATTATTAATGTAATAATAAATGAGTAATACAAAATATTGTGGACGCTACGCTAACAAAGTTTCTTCTTGTAGTAGGTTGACTACACAAGAAGCGTGTGGAACTAAAAATATAAAAAATCTTGAATTTGATCCAATATATTTGAATCCATTGATTGCACTCGACCAAATTCCATAAAAGCTGCTTCGTCTCGAAGACGATCAAACTCCATCGATTCGACACGGTTTTGGTGTCTTAGTATTTGATTGTCTAATAAAACTCGTCTAACAAGTCTTAATTCAGCTTCGTTGATTGTAGCACCAGCATTGAGAAGCATTTCTACAATGTTGCTACGACGTCTTCCTAACGCCATCGTTAGTGCCGTTCCTGAAATTATTCCAGGCGTGTTGTTCGTTGCATTCACATCGGCTCCCGCTTCAATAAGTTGTTGAACGATAATAGGACGTGACTGGCGTGCAGCAATCATTAAAAGAGTGTTTCCATCACCGTCACGCAAATTTATTTGTACGTTCGGATCGGTCAGAAGTTGCTCCAATATTTCAGCGTTACTTGTGCTTACCGCATCCATCAAAGCACTATTGCCTTCATTATCACGTAGATTTACGTCGATGTTTGGTGTATCAAGCAGAAAATTAACTGCATCGTAATGTCCTTCGGACACAGCAAACATCAACGGAGTCGTTCCTTCATCGTTGGCGGCATTGACATCTATGCCATCTTCTTCAAGTAAAATTTCCATGATGTCTAAATTGCCGTTCATTGCCGCGAACGTTAGAGCGGTCATGCCATCGTCAGCTTTTTCATTAACGTCCACTCCGGATCGAAGAAGTATTCGTACGCTGCGTAAATTATTGTTTTCCGCAGCTATGATAAGAGGTGGATCATCCATTTTTATTATTCAATAATAAAAAATGAAGAATAGGTTGAATGAACTTAAACTAATTTTTAGAAAATTAGAACAAGAATGTGTCTTGTATCAAAAAAAAATATCAGACGTGCTTTCTAAAAAGCCTTGTAATTGGACACACATTAATAACAAGTTATACGACTTTGTTGCTCCGACTAATTCTATTGAAGAAGTTTTAGAACAAATGAGAAAGCTAGAACGAAGTCCCAACTTTCTTTAAAGGTTTGAAACTATACATTAAATGACTTATGTAAAACTTGTAGCCTATTCACAACCTTCTTCGGAGTTCAAACCGCGCGGATTGAACACTGTTCAAGATTTAATTGCTTTTTGTGCAAGAGTGAGCAACCCATCAAATCAAATGAATAGTAAAACCGCAACGAGACTTATTAAATATTTGATCAAGCACAAGCATTGGTCTCCTTTGGAAATGGCGTCGGTAACACTGGAAATAGAAACAACAAGAGACATTGCAAGACAGATACTAAGACATCGTTCCTTTTCTTTCCAAGAATTTTCTCAACGATACGCGGATCCTACAAAGGAACTTAGGTTTGTAACCAGAGAAGCTCGTCTTCAAGACACTAAAAATCGGCAGAATTCTATAGAAGTAGAGGACAAAACCCTTCAAGAAGAATGGATTAAGAAACAAAATGCTGTGTTAGCTGCGTCTAAAGATGCATACACATGGGCTATTTCTAAGGGAATTGCAAAAGAACAAGCGCGAGCAGTTCTTCCAGAAGGCTTAACTGTGAGTAAATTGTATATGCAAGGCACTCTTCGTTCTTGGGTTCACTATATCGAATTAAGATCCGCGAATGGTACTCAGAAGGAGCATATCGAAGTTGCAAAGGCGTGCGCAAATGCAATCTCAAAAATTTGGCCTTTGTAATAGGTTTTCAAACTCTAAGAGTATGAAAAAGTAAAATTAATAAACTATTTAAAACACCGGAGTCGTAAGAAAAACACGATGCCAAAAGCAAGTATAACTGTTATTAAAATACCAATGGATAAAGATAAGAAGATTGATAAGCCAGCTATTTTTCCTCCTATGCCTGAGATGTTTTTAGAATACTTTGAGAATAAAACAAAACTAAGGACGGATTACGTTAACAAAGGATATAAACCGAACACTTCCGAAAAGAAGAGAACTTCAAGAAAAGAAGTCGAACTTGAACCATCAGTTCGAGAAGAAGTTGAACCCGAAAAAGTTCGAGAAGTATCAACTGTAGCATCAAGTAAGCCGGAATCTGGTCGTTTTATGGGTGTACCTGACATAAATACCGAGTTGGCTAAGATGATAGAACACACTGAGCATGGTTATGCTGTCGATGATGACGGAGAAGATGATGTAGATGATGTAGATGATGAGTACGACAACATGTTAGATATTAAAATGTTAAGACAACGATTAGACCAAATGGATTACGAAAATTCTGTTTCAAGTTTAGAAGAAGAAGAAGAAGAAGAAGAAGAAGAAGAAGACAAAATGTCTGCAAGCGATGCAAGTCCGTCTTCGCAAGCATCTGATATATCATCTTTAGAAAGTGTTGCTAGCGAAGCAAGTCCGAACAAGTATGCTACACCAAGAGATAAAAGGGGTTACGTTGATACAAGTGATTCTAAAGAACGAATAAACCCTACGCCATATAATTCTTTACAAGAAGAAGAGGAAAAAAGGGAGATGTTGTTCAAGTTCGAGATGTTAAAAAAGAGTTATCCGAACGCAAACATACGTCAAGATTTTACAGTGAAAAGTGATCTGAAAACAATTAAAACGGCGTACGAGATGAGTGTTCGCCGTTTAAGCATGGACACAACTGTTGAGAAATATAAATCGTACTTAATGGCTGGATTCATGGCTACTGAATACGCATTTGGACATTTTTTAGGGTTAGATATGCAAGGGTATACACAGCAACAAATTTTGCAAATGAATCAATATGAAAAACTTTTGATCGAACTTGGAGAAAAGAGTTATGTACCAGATGGTGTGTCTAAATTCCCTGTAGAAGTACGTCTTCTCTTCCTTGTTTTGATGAACGCTGCAATATTTGTCGGATCGAAGATGCTTATGGCTAAAACAGGGGCAAACTTGTTGAATATGGTAAACTCTATGAATAACTTTAACAGCGCTCCCCCTCAAAACGTCCAAAGAGCACCAATGGGAATGGGTGGTCCAAATCCGATGATGAGAAAACGTAGGATGAGAGGTCCAACCATTAACGTCAACGAAATATAAGATTAAATTTTACTTCTATTTTTAATAAAATAGAAGTATGATATCAGGAGGAATAATTATATTATTAATAATATACCCTGTTGCGGCGGTTAGCTGCCATTGTTGTTTAAATTCTTTATGTCCTAGGAAAGAAACTAGGTATTATGAGTAGACTCAACGTGCAACACGATAAAATTGTACAACATTCGTTTTAGTAGCGGAGGAAATATATTAAAATTGAACTCGACTACACCGGACTCGACGAATGTTCCAGAATAAGGAACGTCGGTTGTAGAATCAGTACAAAAGGAAGCGATTATTGCGTACATAATTTCGTGCGCGCTACTATTTACAGTTTTTACGATCGATACAAAGTTTTCTTTCTCGCTTTTAGTAAGATCTTTATATTTACCGGACTTTGTAGGCTTAATATTGTTGATCAACGAGGTATACAGAGGAAATTTTTGTTCCATTTTTAGTTTAGTTGTTGACACTATAAAACGATTTGATCTAATGATTTTGCTTCATAACAAAAATGGACGATCTCAACTATAAAAAACTTTCCCAACGCGAGCACGTGTATGAACTGCCCGATTCATACGTAGGTTCTACTGAAAAAACTACGATTAAAACATTCATCTCTAAGTCAAAGGGTACTTTAGAGGAGAAAGAGATAGTTTTTATCCCTGCCTTGTTTAAAATATTCGATGAAGTGTTGGTGAATGCAATCGACCAGTATACGCGTACAAAGAAGAGTAAATTGTCGGTGACGTGTATTGAAATCGACGTCGATTCAGATTCAATTTCGGTCAAAAACAACGGTAAAGGTATACCAATCAAGAAGCTTCCTCAGTATGATAATATTTTGGTGCCTGAAATGATATTTGGAGAACTGTTGACGTCTTCAAACTATGATAAGAACGAGAAAAAAACAACGGGAGGTAAGAATGGATATGGAGCAAAGCTTGCAAACATTTTTTCAAATGTATTCTGCGTAGAAACTACATACGGGAAGAAGAGATTTAGTCAAACTTTTAGAAACAATATGCAAACAAAGGAAAAGCATACGA
>Ga0255763_1001232_pt1 | contig 26892 bp, 20 predicted proteins | sample 041ome_2_FD_179963 | JGI IMG/M metagenome (GOLD analysis project Ga0255763, IMG submission 179963) | Coastal salt marsh microbial communities from the Groves Creek Marsh, Skidaway Island, Georgia - 041406US metaG (version 2) | ecosystem: Environmental > Aquatic > Marine > Intertidal zone > Salt...
GTGACTACGCCCGATAATCCAGGATCGACACCTGGACCTTATGACGAAGAAGTCGTTGATGCTTTTGAAGTTGGGCTGAAAACAGAGTTTCTTGACGGCATGGGTCGCTTCAACGCGGCAGTGTTCCACAATGCCTACGATGATATGCAGCTGTCCGCCAACAATCGGTCAGGCGTTCAGTCAATTTATAACGCTGCTACAGCGACTATGCAGGGATTCGAGCTTGAAGGTGTTTGGGCGGTTACGGATAACCTAACTCTGGAAGCGACCTATGGTTACGTAGATGCCTCCTATGATGACGCGGACTTTCTAGTTCAGACCTTTGGGCCAGATACCAATGTCGGCGATTTCCTGCTGCAGATGGTTTCGGAGCAGACCTGGTTTGTAGCTGCAACCTACGATCATGAGGTAGGCGATATGGGAAGCCTCAGCTGGAGAGCGAGCTATAACTACGCCGATGAAGCGGCAGCGGATAACTTCAATTTCTTACTGCTGGACGATTACAGTCTCGTCGATGCAAGTGTGACATATAGAAGTACTGACGAGCGTTTGCGCATAGCCCTTTATGGTAAAAATTTGACCGATGAGGTCTATTTTAACTTCGGGTTTGACAACACTTCTATCGGCTCAAAAACAATGTGGTTGTCGCCCCCGCGAACATGGGGCGTGCAGGTTAGTTACGATTTTTAAGGCGCTTGAAAGCTAGCGAGTGACGACCAGCTGCAGAGCGAACGGTTGGTCGGTTTTTGTAACCCAGGCATATGCCTGGGTTTTTTTTAGCTTAGTAGCCACCGAGGTTTGTGATTTCGACTGGGCTATGCAAAGAGCTCCCGAGCTATTTAACCATCAGCTATGGATGATCGGTCATGGAGTCTTTGAAGATCGACAGGGTGCATCTATTCTTTTGAACCGGAATCTTGCTGCGATACACAGTAAAAGCTAATTTTGTTAGGCTAATCGAACTTTTTTTCGCGCAAAGAGATTGAACATGAAAACTGTAAAAACGACCTTCGGCGTAGACCTGATGCCTGTAAAAAGACGCCAGCTTGGCCCGAGGTGGTTCGGTCTCATGTGCGCGTTGGCGCTCCTCACTAGCGTAGACTTTGTGTCGGCGTAGCCCCAGCTAATTACCGTTAGCAGCAACTCTTGCAGGGGCCCAGGCAGTCTCGATGAGGCAGTATCCACGGCCAATGCAAACCCCGGCTCTACAATTAAGATTCCCAGCTCGGTAAAAGTTAGCTTGGCTACGTGTCGTTCGGCGTCTCTGTGAGTGCGCCAGTCACCATCACAATTGAGGCGGTCAGTGCGGCCACTCTCACTGCTAATTACGACAATTATCAGGGCGCAGCCGGTACTGCATTGGGCGCTCCGTTACAGCCTCACGTGACCGGTGTGGCCAGCCTTGGTAATTTAAGTTTTACCTTGTCTTCAGCTCCGGGTGACGACGTGTTACCTGCGGGCCTCTCGCTCAACAATGCCACTGGTGAAATATCAGGGACACCGACAACCGCCACGGGTCGTGTGTTCTCGCTCAACATGAAAATCAGCGATGGGGTTACCATCATCAACGAGCCCTTTAATATCGAAATCATTCCAACCTTGGTTTATGCGCCAGTTACTGGAGAAGTGGGAGATCCGCTAACCGTCGCACCAACAGTTTCGCCAGCTGTAGAGGCGGGGAGCTATGCGCTAGTTGGGGGAGTATCGTTGCCCGCCGGCTTGAGCTTAGACGCTACTAGTGGGGTTGTAACAGGTACCCCTACGCTTTCCTCCAACAGTATCGTCAGCGTTGAGTTCACAACAGGTTTCCAGAAAGTAACGAGTCAGGTGTCTCTTGTGTTAAAAGGTTACCGGCCAACGCTTACCTACCCTCAGTTCGATGGTAAGCCGGGCGACACAGTGTCCTTGAGCCCGTCGACCACGGATACCAAGGGGGGGGTCACCTTTTCTAGTGCCACACCATTACCTGATGGTCTGACGCTCGATCCGGCAACCGGTGTAATTACGGGTGTGCTTAGTCAGAACGCAAGTTCTGCAGTGATTCAAATAGAGATGGTGGATCAGTATCAGCAGCGAGCGGTTGCGAATGCCGCTTTGTTTGCTGAGGTGGCCAAGGCTGTCCCTGTACCTATACTGAGCACTCTTGAACTAGCCTTGCTGAGTTTTTTAACAATGGCTGCCGGTTTGGTTTTTGCCAGCAGAGCTACTGTATCAGGGCGCGCTATAAGTTGATGAATTAGCGGTGTTGGCTCTTTGAGATTGAGGCGCTAGCGAGAAGGCGCTCGGATCACTGATGCTTGTGTTTCAGTGCGAACCTACCGGGTCAGGTTACCTTCGCCTTCGCATTCGCCATTGGGATGGACCTCGCCATCGTACTCCAGAGCCAACTTTGCTACTTCATCGCAAACCCATCCCAATGTTCATTTTGTACTCGGTTTAGAATGCGTCTGTAGCCTCTAACTCCGCCAGAGTAGGGCATGAACACTTGAGGTTTTCCCGGGATTTCAGCGCCCACATAGTAAGACTTCGCTTTGGGGTAGAGCGTTTCTTTGGATCGCTCGTTTACGTGCTCAACCCAGTGTTCCTCTGCCTGGGATTCGGCTTCGACCTCGGTATAACCCTTGGCGCGCATCTCGCCAATGAGGTCGCGAATAAAGTCAGCGTGCTCTTCCATGGAGACCATCACGTTACTTAGTAGCGAGGGGCTTCCTGGTCCTACCATAATGAACATGTTGGGGAAGCCTCTGCTGCTTAGCCCAAGATAATTTTTAGGCCCATCCTTCCACTTTTCCTTGAGCGTTAAACCGCCTCTTCCGGTAATGGTTGGTGCCAAGAGCGAGCCAGTAAAGACATCAAAGCCAGTCGCAAAAATAATAATGTCGAGGGCGTATTCGCTGGACTGAGTGCGAATGCCATCTGGGGTGATTTCTACAATGGGATCTTCTTTGATATCAACAAGTTCGACGTTGTCTCGGTTGAAAGATTCGTAGTACAGATGGTCTACCGCAGGTCGCATTGCCGCGAAAGGAAATCCCTTTGGCGTCAGCTTTTCGCGAACTATGGGGTCGTCCACTTTTGCTGCGATTTTTCTATGAGCGAAATCAATTGCGGTATCGTTCGCCGCTTCATTGAGCAGTATATCCTTGTAGACCAGAGCAAATCCGTAACCCAGTCGATTCCATGCCTTTTCAAATACCTGCTCGCGCACTTCGGGCGAATCATCAAGGGCAGATTTTTTATTGGGAACGAAGCCAAGGCCGCTAGGTGAATTGCGCATCTGTTCGCGTCGAGCCCGGTAGCTGGCCTTAACTTCAGCGTCCTCTTCATCGCTGATCCTGCCATGGCAAGCGGGAATGCTGTAGTTCGCTGTTCGCTGAAACACGCATAAATGATCGGCTTGCTCAGCAATAACAGGTGTCATTTGGACGCCTGAAGAGCCAGTGCCAATAATTCCAACGCGCTTACCTGCGAAATCGACAGGATGTCTCGGCCATAACGCGCTGTGATAAATCTGCCCTTTGAAGGAGTCCTCTCCCTCGATATTAGGTTTCTTTGGCTTGGAGAGTTGTCCCACGGCCATAATGAAAAATTGGCTGGTGTACTTTTTCCCTTGATCGGTGACGATATTCCAGCGCTGCTGTTTCTCATCGTATTCCGCGGAGGTTAGTTTCGTGCTGAACGCGATGTCTTTGCGTAGATCGAATCGATCGGCAACGTGCCGAATGTATTCAAGTATTTCAGGTTGTTTTGCATATCGTTCAGTCCACCGCCATTCTTGCTCTAGTTCCTCAGAAAACGAGTAGGAATAGTCATAGCTCTCCACGTCACAGCGCGCGCCTGGGTAGCGATTGTAGTTCCAAACACCGCCTAACTCGTCGGATGCTTCGAGTACCAGACAATTAAAGTGCTCCCTTCTAAGGGTGTATAGCGCTCTAAGTCCAGCAAAGCCCGCTCCAACAATAATCACGTCTAAGTCATTGGGGGATTGATCTGGCATGTAACTTTGTCTCCATGGGTTTGAGATCCCTGTGCCATGTACTGATGGGCAGCAGTGGATCAATTATCACTGTTAGATTAGCTGTCGCCATTATTGAAATATTATTTGCAAAATGTCAACACTCGTGTTGAAATTATGCGGTGTCTTGAGCGAGCTCACCGATGTGATCTGCGCCAACTCTCGGGAAATCCTGCTTTAGCCAGGATTGGGTAATTTGAGGAATAGGTTTATGGATCTTGAAAAAACACTGCGAATTACTGCATCAACGCCTATTGGTACCGAGCTGGAGCCAATAAAAAAGCGCGCACTCATTCAATTGATGGGGTCTCGACTTTGGGGGCGTTTTAATCCCAATCATTGGGATCCCGAGTATGCGCTCTCTACCGGTCTATCCGCTCCCATACAAACAGGCGAAATGAGTTCAGCCTATATCGCCGAGATGTGTGTCAACCATTTTGGCGAACATCTTTTTCAGAATGCTCGCATCGTTTGCAAATACATTGCTTCAACGTTAGCAGATGAAATCATCACGACCCATGGGATCGTCTCTGAGAAGAGCACTGTGAAAGAGGGGTGTCGAATCAAAGTCGACGTGTGGTGTGACAACGAGCTGGGGGAGAAAAAGACGGTCGGGTGGGTCGAAGTGACCTTGCCTAACTAAGTTAGATTGAAATCTGAAAAGGATGACTACCGTGAGGGAAGAACAAACCAACCGTGAGTTGAGACCGCTGACAAACATCCAGCGCGCTCAAACCAGAGAATTCATACGCGAACTGGAGCAGGACTGCCAGACCTACTGGGATATGGTTGAAGTGGGTGACACTTTGTCTCGAGAGCTACACCTAACGCCCGAGCTAATAATTTTGTATTCCGATGGTGTTGAGGACTTCAATCCCTGGTACGAGGCGTGGAGAATGAATTCTTGGCAAATAGAAGGCGAATCCCCTTTTGGTGAGGCCATTGTGCCGCCGCTGCTCGTTTCCCATTTCATACTTTCTGTCCAGTTCGATCACACCAAGCCCTTTGCTATAGGCTCAATTCACACCTATCACGATTCGCAAATAATAGCGCCCATTAAAGTGGGCGCGACGGTCCGCATTACGACGCGAGCGATCGATAAGTTCGAGAAACGCGGAAGACGATACGTGCGGCATGAAGCTGAGGTTATTGGTGTGGATAACGGCGTGCTCTATTTTAAAGAAACCCGTGACATCTTATCTCTGTAAATGGTGACCCAGATGCAAGCTGATCAAGTGCCGATTATTCCTGATTTAATGGAGCTGGATAGTCGCGGTACTCATCTCATTGGGACGCGATGCAAGTCCTGTCGCGAGCTGTATTTTCCGTCAACAATAACCTGCCGCAATCCCGTCTGTGATAAGGGAGATCTCGAAAGTACTCGGCTTGCCACCAGCGGGACGCTGTTCAGCTACACCATTCAGTATTACCAACCACCACCATTGTTTAGAGCGGATAATTGGCAGCCTTATGCCATTGGCCTCGTTGACTTGGATGATGGCATACGAGTATCCGGGATCTTATCGGGCATCGCGTTTGAAGATATCCGTATCGGTGAACGAGTAATTCTTGGGGTTTTGCCGCTGTATATAGATGACAGTGGTTGCCAGCGCATGACCCATGCGTTTTTTAAGCTAGACGACACAGTGAATTACCCAGGGGTAGAGCAATGAGTAGTGTTCATATCTTGGGTGTTGGAGCCATCCCGTGGGGCAAGCAGACGGTTTTGACACAGCTGCAAATGGCGCTTCAAGCCATTGACGCGGCGCTACGTGACTCGGAGCTGCATTGGAGGGATATTGATGGTGTCGTGGCGGCAAGCTCTCGTTTCGAGGGCGGAATGGGGTGGGGTCTCCACGCTAACGAGATTGTTCAGGCGGCTTCGGAACGCGGTGTGCCCTGCATCAACGTTGGTGGGGCATGTGCTGCTGGGGCGATAGCATTTCAGACCGCGTTCTCAATGATAGCGAGTGGCCAATCAGAGGCGGTTGTCGTCATCGGAGCTGAGCGCATGCCTAAGGGCTTCATCCCACGACCGCCGGGAGGTGCGGACGATATCACTGATAACGATTTCCTTCGCTGGGTGACAATGGGATTAACCAATCCTGCTTACTGGGCAATGGAGGCCCAGCGCCGAATTCATGATTATAGAACCACTCATGAATCACTCGCAGAGGCAGTGATGCTGATGCGTAAAAATGCAGCTAATAACCCAAATGCTCGCTTTCGGACCCCTGTGACTGTAGCCGAAGTTTTAGCCTCTCCCATGGTGACTGACCCTTTACATCTGCTGCAAATTTGTCCCGTGAGTGACGGCGCTGCAGCGCTAGTTCTCTGTTCGGAAAGATTCGCAGCGCGGACCAGCAGAAAATCGGTACAAGTAGCGGGGGTAGGCATTGCATCGGGCACCTACGGTGATCCAGCTCACCGAATCCCTACCGTCGGTGGGTCGGTAAAAAGCGGCGTTCCCCACACCAGCGAAGTAATGAGTGCCGCCGAGAAAGCTATGGCGATGGCCGGTATAGAAAACGATGATGTCGACGTGCTGGAGATGGCAGACAACACCGCTTGGCATTTACTAGCTTGGCCAGAGATGCTGGGTTTTGTCGAGCCTGGGCAGGGCGATTGGATGTTGAAGAATCGGAGATATGATGTAGATGGGGATCTTGCGCTCAATCCCAGTGGAGGTTTCTTGTCTTTCGGCGAGGCGACCACGGCGCAAGCGGTACTACAGATTTGTGAGCTGGTTTGGCAGTTGCGCGGCGAGGCTTCCGGCCGTCAGGTGCCGAATGCTCGTGTCGGCATGAGCGCAGTGCTGGGTCTTGGTGCCAACGGCGGATCTGTAGTACTCAAGCGATAGGGGGTCGATACCAATGAACGCATCAGTCAAGGATCGGCAGGCAGAGTTGGCATTACTCTATCCAATATGGGAGCCAAGAACGCTTGATCAGGCCCTAACCCATGCTGCCAAACAATGGCCAGACAACGAATTTATAGTTTCCGAACAGCGGAGCTATACCTATAAAGAGATTGATGATTGGTCCGCTCGCCTGGCGGGTGGTCTAATTGCTAGGGGAATCAATCCGGGTGATCACGTTGCATTGGTCATGGCTAACTACCCTGAATTTGTGGCGATTAAGTTTGCTATTTCCCGTATCGGTGCGGTAGCGGTTCCAATCAACTTCTTGAACCGGCGTGATGAGCTGGCTTACGTACTAAAGCAATCCGATGCGCGTTGCTTGATCACCATGGACGCTTTTCGCGATCTTAACTATCTGCAGATGCTAGACGAAATCGTGCCAGACTGGCGCGGTATGGGCGGAGGTAAGGAATTGCCGGAGCTGAGGTCGGTGTTTGTATTCTCTACCGGTGAAGTCCTGCCACAAGACGTTCATGGCTTTGGCGAGCTGGAAGGTGAGCAAATGCATGGGTCAAAAGGAGATCCGCGGGCCGACTCCGACATCATTTACACCTCTGGCACTACAGGGGGTCCCAAGGGTGTGTTGCTGAGTCACGAAATGTTGCTTCGGGCTGCTTTTGGCAGTGTCTACGGCAGGGCCTTTAATCTACGGCGTAGAATTCTCTTCTCCCTGCCCATGTATCACGTCTTTGGTTACGTGGAAGGGTTGCTCGCGGCCCTGCTGGTTGGTGGTACTGCAATTATCCAGCGCCAGTTTACCCCCCACGATACTTTGACTGCTGTAGAAAAATATGGTGCCGAGGATCTCTTGTTGATCCCCACCATGACCATGGCGGTGATCGAACAAATGAAGAGCCATAGCTATGACGTGAGCTCCGTAACAGCGATGCTTTCTTCAGGAGGGAAATCTCCTGCGGGCATCTGGGAGCTCATTTACCAATATTTCGGTGACATTGAAGTCACCACTGGTTACGGAATGACTGAGGCGACGGCTTCTTCGACGGTAACCCGGCCTGACGATCCTTTATCGCGGTTAATTTGCACCAATGGTCGACTACGGGACGTGGGCATTGCCGCGCCTGCCGACAACGACGGAAAGCTCGTTAATTACCGAGTGGTGGATACCGAAACCGATGAAACTCTACCACCCGGTTCGATGGGCGAGTTACGCATGCGCGGTTTCGGCGTTACGCGTGGCTACTACAATAAACCTATAGAGACGGCAGAGGCCTTTGATTCAGAGGGTTGGTTTCGGACCGGTGACCTCGGTACGTTAGACGAGGAGGGGTACCTTACCTTAAAGGGCAGAACCAAGGAGAGCTATCGCTGTGGTGGAGAGCTCGTACTGCCTTTAGAAGTGGAGATGGTTCTCGCCGCCCATCCCGCCGTTAATGAGGTGCATGTTGTTGCCATCCCAGATCAACGTATGGGTGAAGTGGGTGTGGCGTGTGTTGTTAGGGCCGACGATACACACGTGGATGATCAAGTATTGATCGACTTGTGCAAAAAAAACCTTGCTCGCTTCAAAGTGCCTAAGCACATTTTGTTTTTGCCCCTTGAGGATATTCCAACCACACCTACCGGACGGCCGAGAAAATTCTTGCTTGCTGAACGCGTAATAAACCTATTGAACGAAACTGCTAGGGAAGCGACGTTATGAGCAAGGTGGCTTTGGTAACCGGCGCTGCGCGGGGCATTGGTGCGCAGATAGCCCTACGTTTGGCTCAGGATGGATTTGATATCGCTGTTCTCGACCTCAATCGAGAGGCATGTAGAGAGACCGCTGATTCGGTAAGAGCGCTGGGTCGATCTGCGATTGAGGTTGGCGTCGATATCACCGATGAGCAAAGTGTTGAGGATGCAGTTTCTCTCGTGTCTGCTCAGTTGGGTGACCCTTTTCTGCTGGTCAACAATGCGGGACTTATGCGCTCACGTATGCTTCATAAAATGACCCTTGATGACTGGGAGCAGGTTATGGCGGTGAACGTGCGCGGCTCGTTCTTGATGTGTCGGGCAGTGGCGCCTTTTATGCGCGAAGCCAATCAAGGCCGGATTGTTAACCTTTCCAGTACGGGCGCTCTAGGGCTGCTCGGCAGCGCCAACTACGCCTCTGCTAAAGCCGCAGTTCAAGCGTTAACAAAAAGCCTTGCCCTAGAATTGGGACCATTTAACGTAACGGTCAACGCCGTTGCACCAGGTTTTGTAGTAACCGAGATGACACGCTCTATGGCCGAGAAATCGGGTGTGTCTATAGAAGTCATGGAAGCGGAGATGATTAAGGATATTCCTCTAGGTCGATCGGGAACGCCTGAAGACATCGCTCACGCGGTTGCCTTTTTTGCAGACGAGCGCTCTTCCTATGTTTCGGGCCAGATACTTTATGTCGCTGGCGGCCCCAAGGGCTAAAGGCTAAAGGCTAGGGGCTAAGGGCTAGGGACTAAGGTAGGGTTGGAGCTGAGTTGGCCGTTCACTGAGGTCAGCTTTGATTTCTGCCTGTTTATCTGCTCAATGCTGCGCAGAACGCTCTTTTAAGAGCGCTGTTCACATCCGCACGAAGACGCCGCGAAATACCGGCGTCTGGTGCTAGCATGTCAAAACCATGTATCGCACCGGGATAAACGTGTAGTTCTGTAGGAACTCCCGCTTGAAGCAAGCGCTGCGCGTAGTCGATGTCCTCATCAAGGAATATGTCTAAGTCGCCAACGCATACAAATGCAGGCGGCAAATTGGTGAGATCGGTAGCGAGGGACGCTGAGGCATAAGGTGGTATTTCCTCGAAATCCGTCAATGCTCCCAAGTAAAGCTCCCACGCCAATCGATTAGTTTGCTCGTTCCAGAGATTGGGATCTTGAATGGCGCGGCTCGATGGCGTGCGGTGGCGATGGTCTAACATTGGATAAATGAGTAATTGAAACAACGCCTGTTCGGCGCCCACATCTCGCGCCTTTAAGGCGAGCGCTGCAGTCAAACCAGCTCCAGCACTCGCCCCGCCAATAGCGATTCTCGCGGCATCAAGCTCCAGTTGGCTGGCGTGCTCCCGTAGCCACGATAGACAGTCAAAGCAGTCGTCAAGTGCTGCTGGGTAGGGGTGTTCTGGTGCGAGCCGATAATCGACCGAAAAGACGGCGCAGTCGGTTTCTAGCGCAATGTGAGCCAGCGCCTGATCAGTATCCCCTGCTGAACCCATGACGTAACCCCCCCCATGAATCCATAGTAAAGCCGGTTTCTCTGCCGATCCCGTTAAGGGCCGGAACGACCTTAGCTTTATTTTTGTCGACTCTTTTGGGCGCGCAACGGCGAACTCTTCCACGGCGATACCGCTGGTGCCATGGATCCTTGCCCGTTCTCCGAGTTTCTCAAGTATGGCTCGGCTGCCCGCTAGGTCCCTCAAGTTAAATCCGAGGGAAGGGAAGCAGGCGCGAACTTTTGCAAGGTCTGGATCGAGTCGACTTTCGATGTCAAAGGTATGATTCGACATTGTGTTTCTACCTTTCTTTGCGGCGCAATGTTTTATTAGTGAGCCACTGACTCTCTCGCGAGTGCTCGATTTGCTAGGCCTGCGACATAGCCTCTAACTGCTTCAATTTTTTCTCGCGAGTACCATTTGGAGAAGCCAATCATGCCGCGGCTCTCAAACGCACCATCGTAGACAATCGACTGCCATGCCTCTTGATTTTGTAATACCGCACTACGACGTAGGTCTGGCATTACACCTGAGGACCGTCCCGATGGGCCGTGACATAAGCTGCACCCCCGTTCATAAATTTCCCTGCCTACTGCAATTTCATTCTCTTGCCATTTTCCACTGACAGTGACAAACGGTGCGAACTCTCTGCGCTCTACCGAGTATTCATCATTACCATCCAGCGCAAATACAATTAGTCGTCCGTTGGGACGCGGATGCGGATCCACAGCTAGAGGCGTGGATACGCCATAACCGCCACCGTAGCCTGCCATCAACGCGATATATTGAACACCGTTTAACTGGTACGAAATGGGCGGCGCCATGATGCCGATGTCGGTATCGAAGGTCCACAGTCGCTCGCCTGTCTGATCATCGTAAGCGTGGAATTCACCAGTAGCGATACCTTGGAAGACCAACCCCCCGGCAGTTGCTAGAACGCCACCGTTCCAGGGGCCCTGATGTTCGGCGCGCCAAACTTCTTTTTGTGTTACTGGATCCCATGCTAATAATACGCCTTTGAGATTCTCGCTGATTTGACTCAGTACTGTTTCATCTTCGCTCGGCAAAGCGTTGACAAGATAGTCCACGCCCCAGTTGGGCGCGCCCTCATTGGCCTTGAAGCCACTAAAACTTTGATACACAAAGGCCGCAATCTGAGCGGGAATATAAACCAATCCCGTATTCCGGCTATAAGCCATTGGATGCCAGTTGTGGGCACCAATACCGCCGGGTGATCCCACAAAGGGCTTGTCCTCGTAGCGCGCCCCAGCCGTTTCTATCGGTCGCCCAGTAGTCATATCAACGCCACTGGCCCAGGTCTGGGGCACGATTCCCTCTGCGGAGATTAGACTGCCATCCTTTCGATCTATGACATAGAAAAAGCCGTTCTTGGGTACTTGCATTAGTACCTGGCGCGGTTCTCCATCAATAATGAGGTCGGCCAGAATGATTGGCTGTGTTTGTGTGAAATCCCAGGTGTCGCCGGGGGTGCCCTGGTAGTGCCACCGGTACTCGCCGGTCTCGTCATCAAGCGCTACGATGGACGACAAGAATAAGTTATCGCCAACACCCTCAGAGCGCAATTTATGATCCCAGGGAGATCCATTGCCAACGCCGATAATGATTTGCTCTAGAGCTTCATCATGAACAATGGCGTCCCATACGGTACCGCCACCACCAAGAAAATCGAAATTTCCCTGCCAAGTCCCGCGCATCATCTCCAGTACGTTATCGGAAATCGTACCGTCGAACCCTTTTTGGGCCACAGTGGGGACTGTATAAAAACGCCACTGCAACTCACCGCTGCTAGCTGAGTACGCACTCACATAGCCACGCACACCGTTCTCAGCGCCACCATTGCCGATGATAACCTGGTCGTTTACTACGCGCGGCGCGCCGGTGATGGTGTAGGGAAGGGACTGGTCCACGGTCACGGTAGACCACTCTAGTTCCCCAGATTTTGCGTTGAGAGCTTCCAGTCGCCCGTCGAGGGTGCCTACAAAAACCCGTCCTTCATGGTAGGCAACACCGCGATTTACTACATCACAGCAGGCTTTAAATGCGGTAGCCCCTGAGACCTTGGGATCGTATTGCCACCTTATTTCCCCAGTGCGGGCATCAAATGCATAGACTTTTGACCATGTGCCAGTTGTATAAAGTACACCATCGATGACAAGGGGGGTGGCTTCAAGGCCTCGCGCATCATCGAATTGATGGTGCCAAACGGGGCTAAGTCTCGGTACTGTGTTTTTGTTAATTTGATTCAGTGGGCTGTAGCGTTGCTCGAGGGAAGTTCCACCATGAACCCGCCATTCGTTAATTGTTGGCGGTGTTATTTCTGGTGCTGAGGCAATCGGTAAATCTTCATTCTTGGAACAGCCCATCAGCGTTGAACAGATTCCGAGGATAATTAAAAGCTGAGGTGATTTTCTGGTCATAGAAGGCCTCTTTTACTCCGATATAACGAAAGATGGCGCGACCACAACACGTTGCATGGCGCGCCACTTTTACTCCAATCAGGCAGATTAGAAGTTGTAACGAACTTCAGCGCCGTAGGTTAAAGGCGCTGCTCGCACCAAGTACGTGCTGTTATAACTGCCTTCTACATTGATACCATTTGGGTAGTAGACCTCATCGGTCAGATTTTTGCCCCAGACAGCAACCGCAAGGCTATCGTTTTCCCAGGTGATCCGCGCATTACTGGTCCAGAAGCTTGCACTGCCCTCTTTGATAGGTCCAAGGCCGAGGGGCGCTGCGTCACCACGGTAGCCACCAAACGTATCGTAGTAGTAATCACCTGAGTAGGCGGCATCCACGTGGAGGCGGAGATCACCACCAGCAAAGGCTCCGATGTCCCAGTCCATGCCTAGGTTTGCCGACTGTTCTGGTGCATAAGGGAACGGGTTGCCGCCTACGTCAATGACACCTGCAGCGGTAAAGATGCAATTGCCGTCTTGTGGGAGTGCTCCAGTACGAGTGGCGTTCCCGCAATTTCCGTTTTTAAATTCTGAGTCAAGAATACCAATGCCCAGATTAAACTGAAGATTTTCGCTGGCCACAAAGGTCAGCTCTGCTTCCATGCCCGTCATTTCGCCGTCTAGATTAATTAAGAAGGTGGTGGAGCTGGGGTCGATCACCTGTTGCTGCTGGCTTTCGTAGTCGTAGTAGAAAGCTGTAGCGTTTAATTGAATGCGATCATTCATGAAGCGACCCTTAAAGCCCGCTTCAAACACATCCACGACTTCTGGTTCCACGAAGTAAACCTGCGCCGCACTTTGGAAAGCTAAACCGTTATACGTACCGCCCCGATATCCCTTGCTATAACTCGCGAACAACATAACGTCATCAATAAGCTTGTAGTCTACGATCACTCGGCCAGTTGTTTGCTTAGAGTCATCTGACTGGTTGAGTGGTCCTGCTGCACCGGTGCTAGCTGGGACACAAGTTGCACCGTCAGCTGAACAAGCTTCGTCTAATAAATAGAACCCATTCGCCACACCAGGCAGATAATCAGAAACAAAGTAAGCGCGCGCGTCGCCGGCATCATCAAAGAAGGTGGTTAGTGCATCGACGTAGGCAAAATCATCCTGCGTACTGCGCAAGCCCACAGTCACTGACAGCTTGTCGGTAACATCGTAGGTCGCTTCCCCGTAGATCGCTAAAGACTCACGCTTTTGAGTGTAATCTTGTGTTGCGCGAAACGGTGTCGGTAATCCCAAACCAAGGGCACCGCCCGGATTAAAGTATGTCGTCGGTGCACCCAATGCGGCATTGGTGTCACTCAAAAAACCGAAGAAATTGGGTCGGTTGTTAGTAACAATCTCATCGTCCCCGTAATACAAGCCTACGATCAGGCTTAGGCGGTCGCTCGTAAAATTCACGCGGAGATCTTGGTTAAAGGATTCCATATCAGACTCATAACCGATTGCGCAAACGTAGTAGGGGGTGCCATCGCAATCGATGTTGGGCAGAAGTCCGTAGTAGCTGTTATCAAATCCAGTTATCGATGTCAGTGTGATCGTGTCTGAAATATCGTAAGAAACGTTTAACACGATACCGTCGGACTCAACCTTAGCGCCACCGATAGTATCGGCCTCGATCTCTAGATCATTCACGCGATCACCAGGATATGCGGGCGGTAAAAAGTCGTCTAACCCTATGCCGTATAGCCCGCCAAACGCACCACGCGACACCGCGATAAAGCCACCTTCGCCTTGGTTCTGGGGGCTGTCTTGGTCGCCACTCGCTTCGCTCATATAGGCTTTGAATCGCACATTGAGGCTGTCCAAATCTAAATGTGCATTAAATCGCAACGCGAAAGTGTCGCCACCTCCAGAATCTCGTCCCTCAGTTGTATACCCATAAGACGGGCCTGGTAAGTTTGGGTTGACCTGAACTGGGCCCGCTGGCAGCCGATTCTCGATGTAAGCATCACGCTCGGTGTAGGTGCCGGCAATTCGAATCCCCAGATTCTCTGAGGGAGTGAAATCGATGGCGCCCGTAGTTTCGAAGCGGTTGTAGTTGCCGTATCCAGCTGTGATGTAGCCTTGTGTTTCACCAAACTGTGGTTGCATCGTGGTGAAATTAATCGCACCGCCAGTTGTGTTTCGGCCATAAAGTGTTCCCTGCGGGCCACGTAGGACTTCAATTTGAGCCAGATCATAAAGCTGCTGGCCGTGGCTGGCGCGAAACGCCTGATAAACGTCATCGACATAGATGCCATTGGGTGACGCTGCGTTGGAATTATATTCAGTACCCACACCAATGCCGCGAATGGTGAAGTTCGGTTGTGTTTCTCCATAGGATGAGCTTACGTTTAAGTTGGGCATGGAGTTGTTAAGATCAGAGGTATTGAAGACACCTTGATTTTTGAGCTGCTCGCCGGTGAGGGCCGTGATTGATACCGGAACTTCTTGTAGGTTCTCCGCTCGTTTTCGTGCAACAACGACGACTTCTTCAAGCGCCAGAACTGTCTCGCTTTCTTGGGCATAACAGGTGCTGCTGGCTGCTAGGCCCGACGCGCAGATCACTGCGCTATGTAACACTCTAACCATAGAATTCTTCATTATTATTTACTCCCGCATTATGTATGGGTACTTACTGGACCGCACATCTGAATGTTATCAACATTTCCGTTGACAATAATGGAGGTAGAAAAAGATGTCAACAGTGATGATGACAAAAATACATGGCTGTCTTATAGTCGTAGTTTTTGGCCAGTGCGTGATTTATAGTCGCTTAAATGACGGCGCGTCTGACTCTTACGGCTGCTACTTGTCTCAGTACAAACTAAGAGCGAAATAAAGAGTCCGGCCTGCTAGAGTTATGGTCAACAGTGCGTTAACAGACTTCTAAGGCGGTAGAGTGACAAAGAATTCAAGTAATATCGGTAAAAGGCGTGCAGCAGCCAAAGCTAAGCCCGAGTCATCGGATACCTATCAGCGACGCAGAGAAGAAATAGCGATTGCTGCGGCGCGGGTATTTAATGAGAAGGGGTTTCAGGGCACAACGATTAGCGCAGTGGCTGAGGAGCTCCAGATTGATCGCGCTTCCATCTATTACTACATTTCGTCAAAAGACGAATTATTCGATGAGGTTATCAGAGAGGCATCGGTTGATAACGTCGAAAAGGCGAAAGCGGTACAGCAAAGCGATGTATCGCCAAGCGAGAAGCTGAGAACCCTGATTCTGGAGTTAATGGCGTCTTATACGGCGACCTATCCATTGCTTTATATCTACATTCGTGAGGACTTGAACCACGTCTCAGACAAGCGTTCCGCCTGGGCTAAACAAATGAAGAAACTCAACCACGACTACGATGAGGCGGTAACTGCGATCATCGAAGAGGGCTATCGTGATGGAAGTTTTCGCAATATTGGCCCAGCGAGGATAGTGGGCTTTGGCATTGTCGGTATGCTCAACTGGACTAATCGCTGGTTTGTTCCCGGAAAAACAAAAGTGCCCTCCGAACAAATAGGCGCCATGTTTGCCGATCTCGTAACGGCAGGTCTGCAGTCCGGAGCTTTGGCTGGGATGATTGATTCGGCACCTGCCGACGGTGCTTTTGCGGCAACCGATGCGGCCAAGCGTGGATCAAACAAGAATCCCGCTAAGAGTAAGAGGGCGGTTGCTAAGAAAAAATCTGTAACTGCTAAAAATGCACCGCCTAAAGCGGGTGTGCAGAAAAAGAAGGTGGCGGCCAGCAAGCGCAAAGCCCCCGTTGATAAGAAAACGTGAACTCAGGTCATTCCTCTCAGGGCGCGACTGAGCCCCAATCGGTCAGTAGTAATTCGAGCCGCTATAATCTCGCCACTCCTAATAGTGACTATGGCGGCAAAGCGGAGTACAGCTTGACAGCCAATTAATAGCGGAGATAGGTCCCCAAATCCGCCAGCATAAATACCGTGATACTCGGCGTGAACCACTACCCTATCCCCCGCTGAAAAGAGCGCATTTACCCTAGAGCCTCGGATATCGACAAGACCGTCTGGGTCGGGGTCCAGTGGTGATAGGCGATGATTGTTCGGGATGTCCTTTAACGGGTGGCTATGGGCTATCCATTGACGAACAATCGCTTCGTTTTCGGGGTTACTGGCTTGCGCCTTTGTATCCCATGGCGCGATATGGGGTGGCTCAATCCCTTCGCATTGGCCCAAGGTTAGTTGCCGTTTTCTCGCGATATATTCTTCTTCAGCCCAACCGGTAACAAAGCGCTCGCCGTCTGTGAAAAAGAAGGTGATGCCGCTCCAGGCTGCCCTGTGCCCTTCATCCTGAATTGACGAGCCGTGCTCGGTAAAGCACATTGCTATTGCGTTCTCTCCAATGACAACGTCGTGCACAGTGACGTTGAGCCCCGGAAACTGCTCAAGCTGGGCAGCTGTTGCGGGTAAATATTCATCGTCGCGCCCATCAAACACTACACCGCCAATATGGAGTCGGTAACTTGGCGCCATGATGCGCTCTACTACCGAGTTATTATGCGCGGTCAAAAAATCTATGGCGAAACCCCGTAGAAGCTGCGCCAGCGGGTGAATTCCCGATTCGTGAATCGATGTATTGGCGGATGTATAAGTCAAGGTGCTACTTTCCTGGGCTGTTGGTTAGCGGGGTGGTTAATAACTTTTGGGAAGTCCCAAACTATGTTGAGCGATGTGATTCAAAATCATTTCGCGACTCACGGGCGCTGTTTTATGTAATCGAGCGATAAACCATAGATCTGCGAGGCCATATTCCAAGGCGAGCCCATTTCCTCCATGGACTTGAATGGCTTGGTCTAGGGCTCTCAGCGAACTTTCTGCGGCACAGAACTTGGCCATGTTCGCGGCCTCGGCTGCGTCTTCCCCACGGTCAAAAAGATCCGCAGCGCGCATGGCCATGAGTCGAGCGCTTTGTACACCCACGTAGGCCTCAGCCAACGGATGTGCGACCCCTTGGTGTGCGCCAATGGGTTGCTGATTCCATACGCTGCGGTCGTTGGCGTAGCTAGTGCCTTTTTCAATCGCAAACCGTGCAATACCATTGTTGATGGCGGCCGCTGCGACGCGCTCAGGATTAAGCCCAACAAAAACTTGTTTGAGTCCCTTGCCGGGCTCGCCAACAATAGCTTCATAAGGGAGCCTAACGTCGTCGTAAAATGACATAAATTGCTTGTCGGCAGCTTTCACCGCAGCTTCAATTGGCTGCCAGCTAACGCCCGCGGTGTTGGTGGGGACAATAAACAAAGATAGCGATGAGCGCTCGCTGGTCGAGAGATCGGCGTCCCGCGCAACAACCATTACTGCGTCTGACTCGTCTATTGCGGATGTCCAATATTTAGCGCCCTGAAGTATCCAGCCATCACCGTCACGGCGTGCAGTGGTTTTAATATTATGAGTGTTTGATCCAGCGTCTGGCTCAGTGATTGCAAACGCTATCCGCTTGCTGCCATTTGCCATGCCCGTGAGCCATTCTTCTTTCATGGCCTCGGTTCCGTAGTGCTCGATAATGGGAGCGCAAATGGACGAGATGACCAAAGACAGCATTGGGCATCCCTGTGCTGCGGTCTCTTCAATAATAATGTAAAGCTCGGCTAAACCGCCGCCGCTTCCTCCGTAACTCTCAGGTATGTGCGCGCCCAAAAAGCCTGCCGCACCCAGCTCTTCCCATAGTTCCTTGGGTTGTTCATTGCGAGCAATGACATCCTGAAAGTATTTTCGACCGTAGCGACCCACAAGCCGCTCAACACTCTTGCGCAGCTCATCATGATGCTCTGCGGTGTCGACTAATCCTGTATTAAAAATTTGCGCTTGCACTATTAAAACTCCTTAAACTGCAATGCTGTTGATGCCGCCGGGATAGCCTCGTAGCAGCTTGGTGATATCAGAAAATCAAATTTGTGGCTGGCCTCAGGTCGAGTCGCTCCATTGGAAAAATCCCTGCCCGGTTTTTCGTCCGAGTACACCTTGTTCAACCATGTCAATGAGTAATTTGGGTGGTGCGTATCTCTCACCATGTGCCCGCTCGAGTACGCGGGCGATGTCGAGCCGAACATCCAAACCCACGATGTCGCTGAGTCTCAAGGGGCCGATAGGGTGGCCGTATGCAACGACCGCCGCTCGATCAATATCTTCAGCGCTGGCAACACCACCCTCGAGCATCCGCATGGCTTCCAAGCTGGCAATTAAATCCAAGCGGCTGGTGGCAAATCCCGGAATGTCTTTGACTACGAGATTCTGACGTCCGATCTGCTCGGTAAAAGCCTTGGCTTTGTTGAGTGTCTCTGCACTGGTTTGTGCTCCAACCACGATTTCCACGAGTTTTATTGACCAAACCGGATTGAAAAAATGTAGCCCCAGAAAGCGCTGGGGGTCAGCAACGGACTTGCTCAGTTCGTCTATAGACAGCGCGCTCGTGTTGCTGGCGATTATCGCTGGATCACGCTGTGCAATTTTCCCCAGCACATCTAACTTGATATCTAATCGCTCGGGCACAGTTTCAATTACCAGATCCATTCCGGGCGCGATATCGTTCACCTCGAAAACATGGGTAATGCGATTTAGCAACGACTCAGCGCCTTCTTTGTCGAGACGCCCTCGCGCGACGCCGCTATCCGCGGCTTCGTTCAGTGCTCTCTGCATAGATTCCGCGGTGCGTTCATTGGGTTCTACCACCGTCACCTGACAGCTGGCCTGTGCCGCGACGTAGGCAATACCGGTGCCCATGGTGCCGCCACCAACAACTGCTATTTTGTTCATTAGCATTTAACGACTTCCAAGTTATTGTTATGCATAGCCAGATTGCGCTTCATCGGGCACACCAAGTTGGTTGTCTTTTTTCGGTGAACGCGCGAGAGCCTTCTATGGCGTCTGCGCTGCCAATGATTGAGTCGACTAATGGCCTTTGTTTGGCCCAAACTTCATCCCGCGACCAGTCACTGGCCTCATTAATAATGTGCTTGCTCATGCTGACCGCGAGAGGTGCGTTGGCCGCAATTCGTCTCGCTAGGTTGATTGCGGTTTCAAGGGCACACCCGTCTGCACAAATTTCGTTTACTAATCCCCATTGACGAGCCGTTGCTGCACCCAAGGGCTCGCCAGTGAGTGAATATTGCAATGCGATATTGCGTGGAATTCGCTGGGGCAATCTCACCAGCCCGCCAGAGCCCGCGACTAACCCGCGTGAGACCTCGGGTAGGCCGAATGTCGCACCTTCTGCTGCGACGATTAGGTCGCAGGCAAGGGCAAGCTCAAAGCCACCGGCCAGTGCAAAGCCCTCAACAGCAGCGATCAGAGGTTTTGCCGGGCCGCGTTCAGTGAGGCCGCCAAATCCGCGATTCTCGAGCTCTGGCCGCTGGCCCGAAACAAAGGCCTTAAGGTCCATGCCGGCACAAAAGTACCCACCGCGACCGGTGAGAATGCCAACCCGCAATGCCTCATCTCCGTCGAGGCGATCACATGCATTCGCAATCTCGACTGAAACTTCGCGAGTAACTGCATTGCGTTGAGCCGGGCGATTTATGGCAATCACCAGTATTTCGCCAAGTTGTTCTACTTCTACATCCATCGTATTTGCGCCGTGTTTTATCGGTTGCTGGCAGTTCGATGAGTGAAATGTAGCAGTGCATAAAACAAAAGTCAACAAATGTGTTGACAAAAAATTGCTCGATTGAAATAATTTATTTGCGTATCGTAATCGTGCGCGTCTTCAATGCGCGCTGATTGGATTTTTCTGGGGGCTACATGACGTTTAATTTTGCCGACATCGTTGTTTCACAATCTAAGATGCAGCCGAAAGCTATCGCGATCTCCTATGGTGAGTGTCATGTGACATGGGGATCACTGCATAAGCGGAGTGATCAGCTAGCAGCTGTACTACAGCAGGCCGGTATAACGGCTGGAGATCGAGTTGGTTTACTCATGAAGAACACGCCCGAATTTCATGAGGGGTTGTTCGCTTGCAACAAAATTGGGGCGATAGCCGTCGGCTTGAACTTTCGACTGAGTGCGCTTGAGTTGTCTGCAATCATTGATGATGCGCAACCGAGGGTTGTTATTGCTGATCAGGAGCATCGGGCTACGCTGGATCGATTAACTTGCCAACATGCTGTAAGTCGCATCATTACCCTTGGCCCTGCCTATGATGATGAGCTTGCGAATGTCAGCACCGATCCTAATTATGTGAACGGAAAACCCGATGATCCAATGCTTATTCTGTATAGCTCGGGGACAACCGGGCGCGCCAAGGGGATAACACTTAGCAATAAAAACTTTTCTTTTATCAAGCCAATGGCGACCGACCTGTACCGTATGAACAGCGACTCGGTTTATCTTTTAGGTTCGCCGCTATTTCATATTGGTGGCGCCGCAACCGGGTCCGCGCTAATGACCCTTGGCGGGCGAACAGTACTTATGCGAGATGCCGATCCACACAATATTCTGGAAACTATTGAGCGTGAGCGCGTGACTCACACTTTCTTTGTGCCGGCGGTCATTCAGCGCTTGGTGGAAGCCCAGGAGCAGGATCAACGAGACTTATCGAGCTTAGAAATTCTTTCTTATGGTGCCGCACCAATGACGGAAGCCTTGCTCAGAAAGGCGAGTGAGGTTCTAGGGTGTGGGTTTTTGGGCGTCTACGGAATGACTGAGACCTCTGGGACCGTTACAGCATTATTCCCCGAAGAGCACGACTGGGCTGGTGTTGGTGCCAAACGTTTACAGTCGGTTGGGCGTCCGCTGCCTTGGGTTGATTTAGAGGTAAGGCACCCCGAGACCTGTGAGGCAGCGCCCCTTGGGAGTGTTGGCGAGATCTGGATCAAGTCCGAGGCGAACACCTTGGGATACTTCAATAATCCAACCGAAACCGCGTCGGCAATGCCGGGCGGTGGGTGGTTACGTACGGGGGATGGTGCGGTACTTGACGAAGATGGTTTTGTTTATCTCAAAGATCGCATCAAAGACATGATCATTAGCGGTGGCGAAAACGTTTACCCAGCAGAGGTAGAAAACGTTCTTGCAGATCATCCGGGTGTTTCTGAGGTCGCTGTGATCGGTGTGGCCGATGAGCGTTGGGGCGAGACCGTAAAAGCTGTGATTGTACCGGCAGTGACTACGATCCCCGATGCGGGAGACATTATAGCTTTTGCTCGTGAGCGCTTGGCTCATTACAAATGTCCAACCTCCGTAGTGTTTCAAAGCGAACTACCCCGTAACGCCACGGGAAAAGTCTTAAAAACCCAACTGCGCCAAATCTACGGATAGGCGTTATTTCCTCAATCTATAGGGGGGCTTACATAGCTCACCAAAACGTTCTCTTGGAGTAATTTCATGAAAGAAGCAGTCATTGTATCAACGGCGCGCACGCCTATTGGCAGAGCGTTTAAAGGTAGTCTTAACAATATCAAGTCCCCAACCATGGCGGCTCATGCAATATCCCACGCAGTGGCTAGAGCAGGTGTAGAGCTTGATGAGATTGAAGATGTCGTTTTGGGATCGGTGCTGAATGCCGGAACGGCTGGGATGAACGTAGCGCGATTGTCTGCGCTGGCGGCTGGCTTGCCGGCTACCTGCGCGGGGCAAACTATCGATCGACAGTGCTCTTCGGGCCTTATGGCTATTTCCATGGCAGCCAAGCAGATTATGGTGGATGGTTTTTCGGTCGTGGTGGCGGGGGGGCAAGATAATATTTCTTCGGTGCAAGGGCCCTACTTTGAGTGGGCGCAGCGGCAGCAGGATGAACATGTAGTCGCACTTCAGGAACATGCCTATATGCCGATGCTGCACACCGCAGAATATGTTGCCAAAAAGTACGGAGTCACTCGAGAGCAGATGGACGCGTATGGATTTGAATCCCAGCAAAAGGTAGCGAAGGCGCAGCAAGCCGGTTTTTTCGACGCTGAGATTGTTCCCATTACCGCTACTCAGTTGGTGCATGACAAGGCCACAAATACCACCAGTTTTGTACAGACAACGCTGGCGCAAGATGAGGGTAATAGGCCCAGCACTACCCTTGAAGACCTGCAAGCGCTGAAACCCGTAATTGAGGGGGGCACCATTACCGCAGGTAATGCGTCTCAGCTGTCAGACGGTGCCTCTGCTTGTGTGCTGATGGACGCCAAACTGGCGTCGCAGCGTAACATTGAGCCATTGGGCATTTATCGGGGCATGATGGTGATGGGCAATGAGCCCGAGGAGATGGGGATTGGTCCGGTTTATGCTATCCCCAAGCTTCTTAAAACCCACGGTCTAACAGTTGACGATATCGACCTCTGGGAGTTAAACGAGGCGTTTGCAGTTCAATGCCTTTATTGCCGGGATACTCTGGGTATCGACCCTGAGAAATACAACGTTAATGGTGGCGCCATTTCTATTGGGCATCCTTACGGTATGACAGGCTCGCGAACCACTGGGCATATTTTGATCGAGGGAAAGCGTCGCGGCGCGCGCTACGTTGTCGTCAGCATGTGCGTTGGAGGTGGTATGGGGGCAGCTGCACTCTTTGAGGTTGCGTAAATCAGATCCCATAGCGGCTCATAACAAATGCTGTGACTTTAGTAATAAGTTGGTGGCAGCATTGGAGCGTTGTCGAAGGCGGCATGTTGTTTAACATGCCGCCCTTACCTTGGCGCCTTTTAGTTTATTGAAAGCTGCCGCGAATGGTCATCAAGTTGGCTGCGACTCGGTTTGATGCAAGCACTTCGCTGCGAGGAAGAAGTGAATTGCGGACCATATACCTGCAGCGGGTATGACGATTAGCATGGCAGCTTGCAGCGAGCTGTTTCCCAGCTCTGGAGCCAGCGTGTCACTGATGCCCCCAATTAGCATTGGGCCAATTCCAAGGCCTATGACATTGATTAGCAGATAAAAGATTGCCGAAACCATAGCCCGCATTCGCGGGTCCACCATCCCATGCAGCGTGGCGATGCTTGGGCCGATGTAGCAGGTAATGAGGCCGCCCATGAGTAAGTTTGCGCTCAAGGCAATATAAGGGTTCTCCCGCGTCAGAATGAAAACCATGCACAAGGAAGACACTATCGCGGTGATGCCCGGCAGCCACAGATTCCAGCGCGTATCGCGTATGCTCAACCGGTCACAGTAATAACCCGCTAAAAACGTACCGATACCACCGCACAGGCCGCTGCCCATGGCCAGCCAGACACCAAGTTCTGCGGTACCCATGCCAAATTGGCGAATGAAGAAAGGCGCGGACCAGTTCATTGTTCCATAGCCCACCAGTGCGGTGAGTCCGCCGGCAATGGATAGATGACGAAAAGCAGTTTGATTCCAGAGTGAAGCGAACACTTTGGTCAGGGGAATACTCTCGCTAGAGACGTCTCTGTTGTCGGACCATCCTCGTTTGGGCTCCGCAATGGTCAGTCTGATGATTAGTGCGAGCACAACTCCAGGTATACCAACCACCATGAAAGTGGTTCTCCAGCCTAAATATTCATTGAGAATGCCACCTAGGAGAAAGCCAGCCATAATTCCAATGTTGACACCAACCGAATAGGTTGCCATTGCTGTGGCGCGTTGTTCTTTGGGGAATACGTCGGAGATCATTGAATGTGCCGGGGGGCTACCACCGGCTTCACCAAGCCCGACTCCCATGCGGACTAAAAAAAGCTGGATATAGTTGGCCGCAAGGCCGCTCAGCGCGGTCATCAGACTCCATAGTCCAACCGCTAGTGCAATAATTGTCCGTCTGTTGCCGGTATCAGCCCAACGCGCAATCCATACCCCGGCGATGACGTAAAAGAATGCGAATGCGGTACCCGTGAGTAAACCAAGCTGTGTATCTGAAAGTGCTAATTCCGCTTTAACTGACTCTTGAAGCATTGACAGCAGCTGTCTATCAAAGAGATTTAGCGCATAGGTCAGCGTCATCATTCCGAGAAAATAGTACCGCACCTTGGCAGACGCGTAGACGTTATGTGATTGGTTCATCGATTGTTCGCTACCTGTCTCCATGCCTTGTCTCCTTTGTTCGCGATATGCTCGAACCGACTCAGTTCGCCCATAATGTCAACAAATATGTTGACATAAAAAGCCTTGTGCCGCAATGCCACGTTTTTTTTAAAAAGTTCTGGCCGTGCTTGATGCTCGAGAGCTTATAGAGCGGAGAAAAATACCATCAAAAGTTTGAGCTTCAGGGCCCCGGGGCTGTGGAGCTGAGGGCTGTCAGAGGGCAGTGTAGCCTCCATCGATAACAATCTCGGTGCCGGTAATAAATTTAGACTCATCGCTTGCAAGGAAGAGGGCGAGATCGGCGATTTCATGCGGTTCGCCAACACGCTTTACTGGGTTAGCCTGAATTACGGCATCCACGTAGTCATCAGGCATCCCTTCGAGCATGCCGGTCATGATGGAGCCCGGGCAGAAGCAGTTGACGCGGATTCCCTCGTTCGCGTACTCGATGGCTGCAGCCTTGGTCATCATGCGAACCGCGCCTTTTGAGCCGCAGTAGGCCAGTAGCTGCGGGAAGGCCACCATCGCAGCCATGGAGGCCGTATTAACAATCGATCCGCCGCCACTCTCCATGAGCAGAGGAATGCCATAGCGCATGCCTAGGAACACGCTACGTGCATTTACAGCCATTACCCTTTCGTATTCCTCTTCAGGGTAGTCGGCGGCGGCGATGATCGGCCCTTGTATACCGGCGTTGTTACATAGCACCTGTAGGCTGCCGAATTCCCGTTTTGCCGCCAACAGCATGGCTTGTACATCGGAGCTTTTCGAGACGTCGGCCTGAAACGGCACGCACGCAGGTCCGATCTGTGCAGCTAGTTCTTCTTGTTTTCCCGACACGTCTACCGCTAGTACCCGAGCACCCTCACGGCAAAACCTGTCTACCATTGCTCTGCCCATGCCCGAGCCCGCTCCGGTAATGACGGCCGCCTTACCTTCAAGTCTTCCTGCCATGTGTCTCTTCCTGTCAGCTATTGTGGTTATGTAGTGGAGAAGTGGGCTGTGCTGTCTGTCAGTCGCCTGGGCGCAGACGCACGATCATGTTGTTGGCGTTTGTCGTACCCCAGGTTGTCGCATCTCGCTCTCCCACCGGAAGGCTTGAGTAAGTGGTCCAAATGTCACCATTCTCTGGGTCCACTTCAATCACGCGTATGTAGGCTTCGCGACGCGGCAGTGGATAGTGAGTCCATGTTTCTTGGTCTATGTCGAAGCGATAAATGCGGTCTGAGTTACAGGTTGCTGCCCAGATGGCATTGCGTTTTTTGTCCAGCGTGATGCCATAGGGAGAGCCACCGCGATCGGGTATCCGGTACCGCGCAATTTCCAGTCCGGTTGTCGTGTCAATCTTCGACAGTTCACTGGTGCCGAACAATGGCACCCACAAAATGCTGTCCTCAATTGCTAGTCGACGGGGGCCTTCACCCCGTTGGTAAGGGATTATTCGCTCGGCGATGTCCTCTTCCGCATTGAATGACCCTGCCACACCAAAAAGCTGTGCCCACCAGATACGGTCATTTTTTGTGTCTATAGCAGCGCCGTAGAGGAGGGAGTGAAATGTAGATTCGCCGCTTACCATTGGCATGCGAAAGGTCTCAATGTCACCGCTTTGTATGTCTAAACCCCAGAGCTCGTTCTTACCTAAATCCGTGATCCAGATTCTGCCTTTTGAATCGGCCTCAACGTGACGATCTGAATTGAAGGCGAAATCATGTGTGACCCCGAAGAGAGTGCCCTCGGGTGGCGGATAGAGACGCCACTCTTTGCTTTGGGTATTGAGTCTGCCAATGTAAAAGCTGTCTTCGAGTGCCACCCATACATTGCCCTGTGCATCAGAGTTCATCGTATGCGGGCCCTGAGGCCCCTCCATGGGTACCGGATACCACGTCACCGCCCCACTGTTCGGATTAAGAGAACCAAGCCGGTGTTTGTCGGTCTCTAGAAACCAAATTTCATCAGAGCCGGGTACAACCGCAATTTCCCGCGTCCAGCCGAACGTTGGCAGCGCATATTCCGTAATCTCGGTGGCAGCAGTTACGCCATAGTTACCTAGCCGTTCGATGTCATCGTAGCCCTCGTAACTGTCGAAGTTAGTGGGAAAGTTTTTCGCGAGATAAGGAATGATGATTTCCATGTCCCGTGGTGAAAACAGGCTTGTCTGTGGCTGTAGAAGGGCCTCATAGAAGGGGCTTCCTTCTTCAAGGCCCCACCGAAGTTCATTATCTTCGCCGAGTCTCATGGTCACCCAGCGCATATACTGGACAAGAGCATCCCAGCCTTCTTGAAGATGATTTCCTCTCAATGATTCGTCAGATGGCCCGTCGGTGGTGTTGCCCGT
>Ga0255763_1001240_pt1 | contig 26757 bp, 26 predicted proteins | sample 041ome_2_FD_179963 | JGI IMG/M metagenome (GOLD analysis project Ga0255763, IMG submission 179963) | Coastal salt marsh microbial communities from the Groves Creek Marsh, Skidaway Island, Georgia - 041406US metaG (version 2) | ecosystem: Environmental > Aquatic > Marine > Intertidal zone > Salt...
ATAAAGTCTGAGCATGTGTACGTGAGCGCGCAGGTGAGCGGTGCCATCGTTGAGGTTGTGACGGGGCAGCATGAGCCGGTCCAGGCGGGTGATGTTCTATTCTATATCGATCCTTCGCTATTTAAAGCTCGAGTCTCACGTCTGGAGGCTTCATTGCAGGCCGTTGGGCTTGAAATACAGCACATGAAACAAGGTTTGCGAGAACTCGAGGCACAGCGAGCTCTGGTTCTTGAAAACCTGAGATACGCCAGGGAAGAGCTTGATAGAGAGCAGAGTTTGGTTGGGCGAGGCCTAAATACCGAACGCGAGCTCGCCTCTCGCCAGCACGAGTTGAATTTGGCGCAACGGAACTTAAATGTGGTTGAGGCAAACATTGAGGCCGCTCTTGTGGATCTTCAGTTTGATCCCGATTTACCGGTTGAGTCACATCCCAAGTATAAAGCTGTATTAGAAGAATTAACGCAAGCGAGACAGGATCTCGCTAACACCGAGGTAAGAGCGCCCATTGATGGACTCATAACCGACAAGCCCGTAGTTGGAACCTATGCTGAACGCGGCCGCGCGATTACCTCGTTAATCGATGTGAATAAGGTTTGGGTCGAAGCTAATTTCCTAGAAACAGAACTTGCTAATATAAGCGTGGGCGACACCGCGCGAATCCGAGTGGAAGCTTACCCCGGAGAAGTGTGGGACGCCAAAGTGACGAGCTTGAGCCCAGCTACGGGAGCCGAATTCGCCATTCTGCCTCCGCAAAACGCAACAGGGAATTGGGTCAAGATAACCCAGCGCGTTCCAGTGAGGCTCGATCTAGCATCGAAGACCGGCGAAGGCATCTTGCGGAAAGGTATGACGGCTTCAGTGCGAGTTTACCCATCAGGGTACTCAGAGGCCCGTTGAAGTGACGGAAAAACCGCTGGTTGAGGTAAGCCCAAGCATTCGTGCATGGAACGTGTTTTTATCTTCCATGGCCGTTGTATTGATCACTCTGGACGCCACGATAGCCAACATTGCACTACCTCGGATTCAATCAGACCTCAATTTAACGACTTCGCAGGTCCCGTGGATCCTAACATCTTATATTCTGGCAAATGCGATTTTTATGCCGCTCACAGGGTTCTTGGCGGATCGTTTTGGCAAGAGAGAGTTATTACTGGCGTCGGTAGTTGGCTTCGTGGGAACCAGTTTTTTGTGCGGAGCCTCACAAAATTTAGAGCAGTTGGTTGCGGCTCGTATGCTTCAGGGTGCAAGTGGCGCGTTCTTATTGCCCGTGAGCCAGTCGATATTGCTTGATATTCATACCAAGGAAAGCTACGCAAGGGCTGTTGGTTTGTGGAGTATGGGTATTATCTTGGGTCCCATCATTGGGCCTACCATGGGGGGGTATCTTACTGAGACCTTGTCTTGGCACTGGGTGTTTTTAATTAATATTCCACTTGGGGTACCCCTATTTATTGGCTTGACTCTGGTTTTGCCAAACTGCCCAAACAATAAAAAGCGAAAATTCGACCTAAAAGGGTTTGTGTATCTCGGGATTGCTGTCGGATTACTTCAATTGCTGATCGACAGAGGTGAGGGGGAAAACTGGCTTCAATCCTGGGAAATCCGAATTGAACTTGTTCTATCTCTGGTCTTCTTCGCAATATTTTTTATTCATATAACGGGTAAGAAACAACCATTTATTCAGCTATCGTGTTTCAAGGACGGCAACTATGTCGCGGGTATGTTTTTTACCAGCGTAACCAACTGGGTTGTGTTTGGCACCTCGGCGCTGCTGCCCGGATATCTGCAGCGTGTTATGGGCTATTCAGTCGCAGATACAGGGCTTCTCATGATACCAAGGGGCGTTGGTATGCTCATTGCCATGGCCGTTTTGAGCAGGCTTCCCGTGAGTCGAAATCCGCTGTTATTCATCGCCTTTGGCTTTATATTAGTCGCTTATTCGCTGAGTATGATGGGCAACTACAATGTGCAGCTGAACTCTGACTATATCGTGTGGACAGGCATCCTTCAGGGAATTGGCACCTCGTTTGTGTTTCTGCCGACCAATGTATTGTGCTATCTAACACTGCCAGCGCATTTACAAACCGACGCCGCTAGCTCTCTGGGTTTGATTCGTAACTTATCGGGAAGCATTGGGATATCAACAATTTTTACTGTGTTCGCACGGGACAATCAGATGTTTCATGCGTTGCTCGCTGAGACCATCACCCCAACTAGAATGATCGTGGGTTGGCCCGATCTGCTATCCTTACAGAGCGCCCAAGGCGCATGGATATTGAATCAGGAGCTTACGCGGCAAGCGACTATGCAGTCCTATCTAAATATTTTCATTGTCATGGAATGGATGGCCTTGGCGATTGGGTTGGCTGTCGCGCTGGCTTTATTTCAACGTATGTTGACACGGTGATGGCGCTACCACTTGCGCTTTTCAAACTTTTCGTCGCGTTTTTCCTGGCGGCGCATATAGATGAAGTAGATCAAGCCAACAACGAGCCCCGCAATCACTAAAAAGTCGATCACGAATTACATTCCTCGAGCTTCACTGCCGTGCCGTAGGCCATAATCTCAACCGCCCCTTGAGAAATCATGGATGTTGTCATTCGAACGCCTATTACTCCATCGGCGCCTAACCGCTGCGCGTCTTGAATCATACGATACAGCGCTTCTTCTCGGCCCTCCGCCAGAAGCTCCGTATAGCCTTTAATTTCACCACCCACGATATTTTTTAGAAGTGCAGTGATGTCCCGACCTATGTGCTTTGCACGAACGGTTGAGCCCCTCGCCATCCCTAGATTGGCGGCCACTGTGTAACCGGCGATAGCGCTCGTAGTTGCGATTAGAGGCTCTTTCACTTTGTGCTCCTTAGATGAGTCGGTAGGCCATGCAAATCAGTGCGCCCAGAGACACAATCCAAACGATGGACCGGACGTACTTCACGTTAAATACATAGCATGGTACGTAGAGAACACGTGCTCCAAGCCACATTAGCGCCACTGATTCGAGTTGCGTATTCTGAATGTGCGCTAAAATCGCAAGCGCTAGGAATGGCGCCAGGCTCTCTTGAAGGTTCGCTCCCGCGCGTAAAATTCGGCCTTGAATCAGGCTAATGTCGAGCGGCTCATCGCGGCTAGATAGCAGCCAGTCCAGCTTGTTCAAGCGTGTGCTTGCGGGTAGTAGCCAGAGCTGGAAAAGTGCGAGAATCAGTGCGTATACGATGATTTCAATCATGGTGATTTCCTTATTATTGTCAGATACCCTTGGTGGGAATCTCAATTTACCCCTTTAGTTGGTCCCACACAATGGGGATCCAGAGCACCAGCCAAAGAATGAGAGAGAGGGTAACAGCGAGTGAACCCAAATCCTTGGCTAAGCCTGACAGTTCATGATACTCCGAACCAATCCGGTCGATGGCTGTCTCGACCGCCGTATTGAGTGTTTCAACGATTAGCACGAACAGGGTTGCTGCTATCATCAGGCTCATTTCAAGCCGAGATGGTGCTAGATAAACGGCAGCTGGAATCAGTGCCAGGCTGAGAGCCAGCTCGAGTTGAAAGGCCTCTTCTTTTTGAAGCAGGAACTTCAAACCTTTGCCGGAGTTCACGATTGTGAATAAGAGTCTGGCGAGTCCCGTTCGTTTTACCACTTCTTTCTGCATGAAGCTGGCCCTCTGATGTTTGGCATTCAAATGTTTGACTATAAGACAGCTCTCTTAATCAATCCTTAAGTTGCACAAGTTCCGGTGTTTTTTGTTAGGTTCACCGGTGCTGTTTTGTTGTCTATTGTGACCTCAGTGTTACTCATTCACCACCGCGACCGCTCTCGTCCACCCGGCCGAAGCCGCTCGGATTTTGCAGGGAAAGCAAATCACAGTGAACCCTTTACTTGGCAGGGCCTCCAGGTTGTGGAGCTTCTCTAGGTGGCAGTAGCCGGTGTGTCGCCCGGCCTTGTGGCCTTCCCATATAATTGACGGATCGTTTGTTTCCATGAATCGCTGCGCGGTGTGCACAAAGGGCGCGTCCCAACTCCAGCCGTCGGTTCCCGTGACTCTAACGCCGCGATCCAAGAGATAGCGTGTGGCTTCATAACCCATGCCGCATCCGCTCGATACATAGTCATCGTGCCCGTATCGGCTGCCCGCCCGCGTGTTGACCAGCACGATTTCTAGTGGCTGCAGTTGGTGCTCGATACGCTCCAACTCGGCCTCGACCTCCTTTGCGCTCACAACGTGGCCGTCGGGGAGATGTCGAAAATCCAGTTTGACGCCCGGCTGGTAGCACCATTCAAGCGGAACTTCATCGATAGTCCATGCGCGTTCACCTTGGTTCATGGTGCTCGCAAAATGGTAGGGCGCATCAAGATGCGTGCCGTTGTGTGTGTTCAAAGAGACTTGCTCAATAGCCCAGCCCTCTGCGTCTGGCAGCGCCTCGGGCGTAAGACCAGGAAAAATGCCGGCAACGTCGGCAGCCGAATCGTGATGGTTAATGTATTGAATTTTAGGTTGGTATCCCGGTGGGTCTGAGATCACGTCGTTTTCGAGGAAAATTGAGAGATCGATTAGCTTTTGTGTCATTTACGCCTCGCTGTATTTCTTGAATTATCTTGGAACCTTCAGCATCACTCTGTTTAGTAGGTTCTGGCACCCGGCTTCTAATAGGGTAATGACCTCAAGAAAACCGTCGCTTCCCCCGTAGTAGGGATCGGGAATATCAATCGGTTCTCCCTTTGGTAGGAAGTCTGAAAATAAGCTCAGTTTGGACCGCTCATCTTGATCTTTGGCCAAGGCGAGCAGGTGGTCTCGATTATCTCGATCCATGGCAACAATAAGGTCAAAATTAGCGAGGTCGCTCGGCGTTATTTGCCGCGCAGTGCCGAAGTCGGTATGGCCGCAACTTCGAAGCGCCTGCCGCATTCTAGAGTCCGGGTTTTTCCCCTCGTGGTAGTTGGCCGTGCCACATGAGTCAATCTGGATGGCGTCGTTCAGCGATCGATCGTTGACGAAGCGTCTGAAAATGTTCTCCGCTGCGGGTGATCGGCATATGTTTCCGAGGCAGACGAAAAGGACGCGTCTTGTCATGTTTTTAACCAGCTCTATGTGGAGAGGTCTCAGTTTACTGCTATGTTGCCGTTGCGCAAGTACTGCCTATCCCTCTCTTTGCTGCAGGCAGGGTGAGGGTGTAATACGCCCGAAAGGGGTGGGAGTGTGGCCTTTAATTGTAGGTCGTCGCTTTTGGGTAAGTGTGCACTTGTTGTTTGTCATTTGAGCTCTCGCGGTCTGCGCTAGAGCTCAGGGTTCCAAGAGGAATGCGGCAACAGGGTTAACTGATCAGGCTGCGCAGCATCCAGGCGGTTTTCTCATGAACCTGCATCCGCTGCGTCAGTAAGTCTGCGGTGGGCTCATCTCCTGCCTCGCTGACAATTTGCATTACGCTGCGGGCCTGGCGAGCAATGGTTTCCTGTGCTTTCACCAGATTCTTTACCATGGTTTCGGCATCGGGGACGTCGTTATCTTCCGGTATCGAAGTCAGGGCCGCGTAAGCGCTATACGACCCCGGTGCAAATTCGCCTAGTGCTCGAATTCTCTCAGCGATTTCATCTACAGCCGTTGAAAGTTCGGTGTACTGCTGTTCAAACATGAGATGTAAGGTGTTGAACATGGGGCCTGTTACATTCCAGTGGTAGTTGTGCGTCTTCAAATACAAGGTGTAACTGTCCGCCAAGAGTACGTTCAAGCCTTTGACGATTTCTTTGCGGTTGTTTTCAGTGATGCCTATGTTGATTTCCATGTTTGTCTTGTCCCTTCGGTGTTCTTAAGAATTTTCGTTTTGTTTATCTGATTCGCCTTTGCTTGCTTCGCTAGCTCGTCGCTGACTTGTTAGTCGTCTCATTGTCAGAAGTCATATTAGTGCCCAACTCCGATTCACAGAATCTATATTTATAGACCGTATCAATCGATTTATTGGAAGTATCTGAGTTGTCTTTGGGTTTAGGCATGAAGGCATTAATTCGCCGACACATTTGCTAAAATTTGGCAGACAAAGGTCGTTTTAAATCTCAGACATGGTTATCATGGCATGTCTGATTAGTCGGTTTGTAAAGGCGCTAATGATCCAAGTTCGAAAAGTCACAGTGGATAGCTTAAAGATTGGTATGTACGTATCCAGTCTGGATCGGCCTTGGTTAGAGACCCCCTTTGCTCTGCAAGGCTTTCTTGTCAAATCACAACGCGACATAGACAAGATCAGTAAGTTCTGCGAATTCGTTTATGTCGACTTTGAGAAAAGCGAAGTTCAGGAAGCTCCGCTAAAGAAGCGTTCCGCCCCAGTCTCGCGGCCTCGTAAAACGAGGCAAGAGCTCTTCCCAAGCCGAACCTTGAGCGATTATCGCGACGCGGGTCAATTCGGAGATGAATACCCCAAGGCTCGACAAGCCATTACCACGCTAACGACGGGTGTCACCAATATATTCGACAGTGTGACCAAAGGCAGTGGTTTAGATGTTGTCAAAGTAAAGCGCTCAGTTGAGCCGATGGTTGAAAGTATCACGCGAAACCCCGACGCCTGTATTTGGCTCGCGCGCATGAAGCAAGCGGATACATACACCTATCAGCATTCGATTGGCTGCTCAATTTGGGCTGTGGCGCTCGGGCGACAGCTGGGGTTGCCCAAGCCCGATCTTCGCTCGCTATTGGCGGTTTGCTGTTTGACGTGGGTAAGTTGCAGGTTGATAAAGAGTTGATCGACGCCAATCGCAAGCTCAACGATGAAGAATATCAGATTGTTCAAAACCATGTGCAGCTTGGACTTGATGCGGTTAAGAAAAGCGGTCTGATGAACAAAGACGTGCTCGAGATGATTGAATATCATCACGAACGCCACGATGGTTCTGGCTATCCGAAAGGTTTGAAAGGCGATCAAATCCCCATATTCGCCCGAATTGCGGCGATTGTAGACTGCTATGATGCGATCACAAGCCACCGTAGCTATGCCAAAGCATTACCGCCTTCGATGGCAATCAAGATGCTGTACGAATGGCGCGATGTGGATTTCCAAGCGGAGCTTGTCGAAGAATTTATTCAGGCAGTCGGGATCTACCCCGCTGGTACCTTGGTTGAGCTCTCCTCAGGGCAGGTGGGTGTCGTATTGTCTGAGTATCGGACTCGCCGCCTGCGCCCCAAAGTGATGATTTTGCTGGACGCCAACAAGAAGCCCGTGACGGACGTACAGACCGTCAACCTTCTTGAAACGACCCACACCCAAGATGGTAAGTCACTCGATATTGTTAATTCGCTTGAGCCCGATGCCTACGGCATTGACATGGCAGGGATTCAGCTCTAGTCATGAGTTTAGGGATTCCTCGAATAGAGCGTGAGTCTTTCTTAAAGGCTCTGGACGTCACGGTTAGAGAGGGCCATCGTAACGGTGACACGGTTGGTCTTATGCTCATTGATTTGAGTAACCTGTCGCGCATCAACCATTCGTACGGCTTTGATAAGGGGGATTCAATCGTTGCCGAAGCACACGACGCACTTCTGGGCGTAACCAAACTCTCGGATACCGTTTTTAGAAGCGGCGGCAGGCAGTTCGCTTACATTTTACCCGGGCTCAATGACCCAGCCTTTATTGCGCTTGCTATGAATCGCGTCAAAACCTTGCTTGAGGACGCTCTGATGTTGGGCGATGGCGTCATGCCTATCCAGGTACGGATTGGAGTTGCGGTTAACAAGGGCAGTAAGCTCTCGGCGTTGGATATGTTGGCGGCCGCGGAGCTGTCGCTGGCGGATGCCAAGAAAGGCAGGGAGCGAAATTTAGAAGATTTACTTGGCATGGAACCGCCTTCTGAGCGGGAAATCGAGCTCGAGCGGTTGTTCTATGAGAGTCTGCACAACAATGCGTTTCAGCTTTACTACCAACCGAAAATCAACTTGCACACTGGGCGGCCTGATTCGGCTGAAGCCTTACTTCGATGGCAGCTGGAGGATGGTTCTTTCATTTCGCCGGAGTACGCGGTGAATTTGGCCGAAAACTCGGGCCGTGGTTACGCCCTTGCTAAGTGGGTTGTTCACCGAGCAATGCGCCAAGCTAAAGAATGGCGAGATACGATGGATGTCCAAATTGCAGTGAATATTCAGGCGAGTCTCGTGGCGAATCCCGATTTGCATGGCTTAGTGAAGGACTCCCTGGCCATTTGGGGAGTGTCTCCCGATAAGTTTGCGCTTGAGATAACCGAAGGCGGATTTATCGAGGATAAAGAGTCTGGTTTTAACAATTTGCTTAATCTTCGAGAGCTAGGAACTACACTATCTATCGATGATTTTGGGACAGGCTATTCATCCCTGTCCTACTTCAAACATATTCCAGCCGATGAATTGAAGATTGATAAATCGTTTATCGATAACTTGATTGACGGTGGTCACGACCTCGAACTGGTCAAAATCATGATTTATATCGCTAACCAGTTTGATCTTACGGTTGTAGCTGAAGGAGTTGAAGACCGAGCCACTTGCGACCTTTTGAAGGCTTTGGGTTGCGACTACATTCAAGGGTATTATTTTTCTAAGCCACTCAGCGTCGATAATTACGAAGCTTGGATGTGCGAAAACAAAGACCGATCTCTTATCTAACCCCTCCCGTTCGGTGGCATAAACGATGGCCCCTATAGATTTTTCAAACCCTGATTACGTTTTTAGTGTGGAAGAACGGGATCGCTTAAAGCGTATTGAACAAGAATTTGAAAAGGGAATCTCTGAGCTTCAAGCGATTGGGCCCGCGGTGACCGTTTTTGGGTCGGCCCGATCCGCTGAGAGTTCCTGGGAGTATCAATCGGCCTTTGCCTTGGGTAAGGCGCTTGCAGACCGTGGTGTCGGTGTCATTACGGGAGGTGGCCCAGGCGTCATGGAGGCCGCGAATCGCGGTGCGAAAGAGCGGGGTGGCGTGAGTGTCGGTTTGAATATCACCTTGCCACGGGAACAACATCCCAACCCTTATTTAAGCCTCGGACTCGAATTTCGGTATTTCTTTACTCGGAAGTTCTTGCTCATTCGCTACGCCTTTGGGTTCATTGCTTTTCCCGGTGGGTTTGGCACTACAGATGAGTTATTTGAGCTTTTAACACTCATGCAGACCGGTAAACTGGAGCGTCGTCCGATTATTTTGTTTGGCTCCGCTTTTTTTGACAAGGTCAAAAGCTGGCTGGAGATGGAGTTGCTCTCTCAAGGTTACATCGATCAATCGGATCTCGACCTGGTCCAGGTAACCGACAGCGTGGAGCAGGCGCTAGAGCATCTGTTTTGTTGTGTGCCCCTAGCCACGGCGGTTGCGCGTAAATTGAGCGGGTCTGTGTAGGGGAGACTGTTATTTAGGCTTGCAATCCCGAGGCTTAGGGGGTGCAATGGGGCAAAAAATATTCGCGAGGAATGAATGACCCTTACTAATCGAATCTTAGTGGCTATGGTCGCGGGCATTGCCCTCGGTTCTATTTTCAATGCCGTGTTAAATTCTAGCGGTGTCTCGGAGTCAGTCTTTGCGATTCTGAACACCTACCTGATTGATGGACTGTTCGATGTGGTGGGGCGGATTTTTGTCGCATCACTCAAGCTCCTCGTGGTGCCCCTGGTTCTGGTATCACTGATCTGCGGTTCAAGTGCTCTAGGTGACAGCGCTCGAATGGGTCCGATAGCGGGTAAAACTATAGGGTTTTATTTATTTACGACCGGATTGGCGGTGAGTATTGCGCTCCTTGTGGCCAGTGCGATTGGGCCTGGGCAGGGTTTGAGCCTAGTGACTGATACCGAGTTCACGGCAAAAGCGGCGCCCGCGCTGAAAGATGTGATAGTGAATATCTTCCCCACGAATCCCGTAAAAGCGATGGCTGAGGCCAATATGCTTCAGATCATTGTGTTTGCGCTCTTGTTCGGCTACGCAATGTCGCACGCTGGCGAGCCCGGACAGCGACTGGCCGGTTTTTTTCGTGATGCTGAGGCCGTCGTTATGCGTATGGTCGCAATCCTTATGGAATTTGCGCCCTACGGTGTATTCGCGCTGTTAGCACGGTTGTTTTCGAACATGGGTTTGGGCGCAATACTGGATTTAGCTGGCTATTTTTTCACGCTGGCGGGTCTTTTGGTGTTCCATGGTTTTGTGGTCTATCCAACTTTGCTGCGATTATTTGGTGGTGTATCGCCTGCAAGCTTGCTTCAGAAGATGCGTCCAGTTTGGGCCTTCGCGTTTAGCACATCGTCTTCGGGTGCAACGATTCCCGTGACCTTGCGCACGGTTGAAAAACGGCTGGGAGTTCACAATTCGGTGGCGGGTTTTACTGTACCGCTTGGTGCTACGATCAACATGGATGGCACCGCGATTATGCAAGGGGTCGCCACCATATTTATTGCCCAAGTCTATGGCGTCGATCTCTCGGCGGGTGCTTTATTCGGTGTTGTGCTGACCGCTATACTGGCCTCGATTGGGACCGCGGGGGTGCCTGGTGTTGGTTTGATTACTTTGGCGCTCGTACTAGAGCAGGCTGGTCTTCCGGTTGAGGGCATTGCTTTGATTATTGGCGTCGATCGTCTGCTGGATATGTTGCGCACAGTCATTAATGTTACGGGTGACGCGGTTGCCAGCGTTGTCGTGGCTAAGTCCGAGGGGCAATTGGATATAGATATTTACTGTGCGACGGCTCAGCAACTCGATGAGTGCGAGAGGGCTTCCTAGGCTCTGAGTTTAGAATCCGATAGAATTTTACCTTCTGCCAATTCCGAGGTCGTTATAGCTCGCGGGTTCACTTGATCTTGGTTACGAGTAGGCTCTTGCCACTAATTTGAGAGGAAACATGTCGATAAAAGTATCCGTAGTGCCCGTTACGCCCTACCAACAAAATTGTTCGATAATCAAATGTGAAACGACTGGGAAAGCGGCGGTAGTTGATCCGGGTGGAGATATCGATCGAATTTTATCTGCGGCGGAGAAAATGGGTGCGAAGATCGAGAAAATTATCCTAACCCATGGTCATTTAGATCATTGCTCCGCCTCTGAGGAAATGCGCACCAAGCTCAATATCCCGATCGAGGGCCCGGAGAAGGCAGATGCCTTTTGGATCGATAAACTGCCTGAGTGGTGCAAGATGGCAGGGTTTCCGAATGCCGAAGCTTTTGTGCCGGATCGTTGGTTGGGTGATGGCGATACCGTGACTGTGGGCGAGGTTTCGCTCAAGGTGATCCACTGCCCTGGGCACACGCCGGGTCATGTGGTCTTCGTGAGTGAAAACGATCGTATAGCCTGGGTGGGCGATGTTCTGTTCCAAGGATCCATTGGGCGCACGGATTTCCCTATGAGTAATCATCAAGATTTAATTGATTCTATACGCGATAAGCTGTTTCCACTGGGTGACGATATCACGTTTGTTCCAGGGCATGGGCCTACTTCGACTTTTGGGCAAGAGCGGCAGACCAACCCCTTTGTTGCAGATTCTCGTTACGGCTAGACAAAATCCTCGAGGGGTTTAGCCTGTTTTAGCAGACAGAAGACAGTTGCAAGTATATTGGAGTCTCACTTTTGAACGACAGCACCAACCAATTCGATGTGCCTGATATTGACCTAGAGACGCTCGATCACGATGATCGCTCTGCATTGTTGAAGGCGGAGTTTTTGAAGCAAACCGCCAAGTTGCCGTGGGCTGAGCTTCAGACCTATTATGCCCGAGGAAACGTCATTGTCGTGGCGCCAAACCTTGATCTTGTCGATGTGGCGGTGCAGCTGGGGCTAGACAACACGGCGCAGTTTGAGGCGTGGATCGAAGCAGGCGAAATTGGGCCAGCCACGGATCAGCATGCTATTAATTGGCATGACGAAGATACCGTGCTTTGGGTCACGGTTGCAGCTCCGTGGGTGTTGGTTCAGCGGCGTGAAGAGGTTAGCGACACATAAAACCTTGACGTATTTCGACTTGGCCGGTCGCTGTTGCGAAGGTGTTTGCTTTGCGCATTTTGGGTGAGACTCTGCGAATCTGACCCGCCAACCGCTGAAACTTCAAAAAACACGACCAACTTATCGCATTGCACAATGTAAGCCGAGTGGAGACAGCCTATTCTAAGCGGGCGCTCACACGACACGACGTCGTGTGAGCGAGCGTGCCATGGATGGCCCTGAAGCGTTCCGCGTGAATAGGCTGTGTAGCGAGGCGAATCTGGCCCGCGCCGTTGATCTGCTCCGCGCAAACCGACCATTTGCAGCGGCGTGGTGTTTTTGAGCTTCGGTGTGTATCGATGTTTACGGGTTTAAGGTTGTATTGGCGCCGGCCGTCCCTCAAACACGGTGCCCCAAATTGAAATACCCCGAAGCCCCGCTGCGCCAACTTCGTAAGGATCTTCCTCGAGAACGACGAAATCCGCTTTTTTACCCGCCGTGATACTGCCGATCTCATGCTCCATACCCACCGCCCAGGCGGCATCAATGGTTATGGCCCTTAAGGCGGCATCCAAGCTCACCCGCTCGTCTTGACCGGTTCGATTGCCATTGATGGTTTCGCGATTGGTAGCCGTCCACGCAAGAGTGAGGGGTTCAAGCGGTGCCATGGGTGAATCGGAATGGAAAGTAAACGGGACGCCGAGTCGCTCGAGAGAGCCAAGCCTGACCATTTGCTCAGCACGCGTGGGTCCGATTTGTTCTGTTGAATAAATATCGGACAGTATGTAGTGGTAGTATGGGTTAGCCGATACGATGGCGCCGAGCTCTTTTATCCGCCGCGACTGTGTCTCACGGTTGTAGGCGAAGTGTTCTAAGGCGAAACGGTGATCCCACCTTGGGTGCTCTTCGAGTAAGCGCTCCAGCAAATCAAGGGTGCGCTGCGTCGCTGCATCGCCGTTCGAATGTGCGTGGAGTTGATAGCCGGCTTTCCAGAAAGCGCGGGCGTATTGATACAGCGGTTCTTCTGGTACCAGCCAAACACCCTCATGGCCATCTAGATATCCAGGTGCTCCAAACTGGGCCAGAGCTGAAAAAATAGCGCCATCCACCATGAGCTTGAAGTGATCTCGGACAGACACCTGCCCAGCATATTGTTTGCGCCACGTCGCTGTTTGTGCCACGGCCTCCTCAGGCGAGAGCCCCATCTGTATAAACTTGCTGACGACGGGTGTGAGCACCAGTCGCATCGGTGAACCCGATGAGGTCACGACTTGGTTGAGCATCGCGAGTTCCGTATTCGGATCGCCGGAAATGCCAAGGCCCATATCCACTGCGGTTGTGACCCCGCCTCTGTGTACCATTTCTAGAAAGTTGGCAGTGCCTCTTAAGTAATTTTGGGGCTCAAATAAATGGCCCAGTTTGGGGATGATGGCAAACAATCCATTCTCCCAAAAGTGTCCACTTTCCCAGTCCGCTTCACCGTGTGCCTGTTCAACGTCAGCTTGCGTTATTCCGAATGCCTCAAGTGCCTTGGTATTAAAAATCACCTCGTGGAACGAGCGCTGCCAGATAAAAACGGCTCGATCCGGAAACCAGGCATCTAGGTTCTGACGTCGAACCTTGCCGTGCCACAGTTCATGGTAACCCCAGGCTCCGAAGGGGGTGTTAGCGGTGTGTTGCGCGGCTAAGTTCTGGAGTTGGGTTTGATAGTCTGCTGGGTTCTTTGCTCCGGGGAACTCGCCGGTGGGCAGACTCCAATCATCCGGTGCGAGGAAGGCAAGTTGTGTCAGAATCGCGGGTAGACCCGGATGCACATGAGGGTCGATAAACCCAGGCATGATAATTTTGTCCTGAAAACGCCTGTCGACTTGGCCGCCGCGCGCGTCAATCCAAACTTGCAGCGATTCCTCTGTGCCAACTCCAACGATGGTACCGTCAGCAACCGCGACTGCGCTCGCGCGAGACTGGGCTGGCTCCATCGTGATCACCGATTTCGCTGTGAATATGGTTACCGGATTTGCTTGACCAACTAAGGAGTTTAACAGTAGCAAGGTGATGAGTAGTGTTCGCATTGTGTGTTTTCAGCCTATTGCGAGGTTTCCCTCGTTGTTGTTTTGTAATGTTCGCCGTTACTCTATGTCGCCTTTTTGAGCGGGCGCGCGGCGTCCCTTAGCTGACGGGCTACACGTGCTAACGTGCAGTTAAGCGCCGACCGGCTCCGGCTTTTGTCAGCTCGCCTTTGTCGACGGTGACTTCGCCATTCACGATAACCCATTCAATGCCGGCAGAGGGCTCATAAGGTGTCCCATAGTCGGCGACTGCGTCCACCGTATCCGCATCAAAGATGACGATGTCGGCGTCCATTCCAGTTTGAATTCGACCTTTATAACGAAAATCTGAAGCAAAGGGTTCGAGCCACTGCGCCTGCTTTAGGCTCATTTTCGCTAAGGCATCGGAAAGGGTGAGTAGTTCCTTCTCTCTTACATACTCGCCGAGTACCAGAGAGAAGGTTCCGGAGATATTAGGGTTACTGAATTGAGCACGACTGAACGCGGGTAGGGCGTCAGTCGATATCATCATGTTGGGCCATTTTAGGGCGGTAACTAGCCATTCCTCTTTCACATAATGATGGTTAACCGCGCCACCTGGGTGATTTTTTGCGAAGTAGTCCCAGCGCTCTTTGTTTAACCATTCCCCTGTTTCAACCCACTGAACATCTTCGTAGGTAATATTAAAGATGGACTGCCAATCTCGCTTGCGAAATACGTCCGCCGATATAGAGGTCCCACCCGCTAAATAACTGAGCGTCTCAGTTGCAACGGGTATTCCTTTCGCGCGCGTCGCGTCAATTCGTTTAAGCCAGTCACCGATGCCCTGCATGGCGTTGTGCGTAATGTGGCAAATGAACACCCCCGTTTCGTATTTTTCAGCCAAAGCGAGGATTTCCTCTAGGCCCGCCGGATCCCCTGGCATACCGCGCCTCACATGCGTAAAAACCGGAACGTGATGCTCGCTGGCCACTTCGAAGATCATTTGGAGCTCAGCTTCGCTGACCGCATCAGTCATATAATCGAGCAATAAGCCAATCCCGAGCCCACCCTGTGCAAGACCTTCGATAAGATGTTGGCGCATCTCTTCGATTTGTTCGGGTGTGGCGACTTGTTGCCAAGTTGGCCCTTTCATGCTCGCTTGTTTATCTTTATAGAAAAAGTAGGGTTGATCGCGCCCTTCGATTACTTTCATGCGGATAGCGTAGTAACCAACCGATGCGCCAAAGTTGAGTCTAGGATGGTCTTGAATTGCGTCGCCGTATAAATAATTTGGATACGCTCCCGCTTCGGTGTCGAGTTGAGTGGTCACGCCGTCTAAGGCATTCAAATCTTGCCCGAAGGGCGTTGGGGTATGGCTGTGAATGTCAATAAAGCCGGGTGCGACCACAAGGTTAGAGGCATCGATTGACTGCACACCGGTTAAGGTATCTGCGCTAATTGCGGCAATCCGCCCTGCTCTTATCCCAATATTGCGCGTTGCATCGAGCCCTGATTCCGGGTCGATGACGCGGCCGTTGTGAATAACCAAGTCGAATTCCGAGCTTAAGGCGGTGATAGGACCTAGGCACAAACTGACAGCGCCGATGATTTTTATGATGGATGGCATGGCGAATCCTGTGGAACTTTAGTTCGATTATGAAAGCACAGTTTGAGGGGCGACTCAAACATCAAGTTCCAACTTTCAGGTCTCAGGTGTAAGGTCTCAGGTGTAAGGACGACGATCTCAATAGAGCTTTGCTGACGTCGTTGACACCCATAGAGTGGCCTAGCTACTCTCTAATCACTTTAATCCAGTCGCCGACACGAGGTTCACCTTCTGGATAAAGCCCATTAATGAGTCTGAGTTGGTCTTCCGCATTGGGCAGAGAAATGTTTGCCGCGAGACTGGCGAGAGTTGATCCGCGTGGGAATTGAATAAACTCCACGAAGTAGCCATCGCCCACCGCTTTTTCGGTAGGGTGAATGGGGCGAAAGCTTTCGATCATGGGAAGCATTAGGCTATCACCGCTGCTGAAATCGCTGGCCGTTCCCTCAAATCGGTAAGCGAGTCCTTTAAAATAAATTACGGCCAGTCGCTTGCTGATTCCGTTGGCGCTTGCGACCGCGGTGTAGCCTGTAAGTCCTGCGTTATCCAGTGTTTTGCCTTCCGTGAGCGAGCCGCTCGCTTGAGATTCCAAGAATGCTTGAGGTGTTTGCTCAGGTGGTTCTCGGGTGAGCGTCAGACTCAGGGACATCATTTTCGCCGGATCCTCGGCGATAATCTGATCAGCGCGCGTCGCCACTGTCCAGTTTTCAGGGTGGGCAAAGGTGAATCCCAGCTTGTTGTGATAGAAACGATTTTCCTCTCGCTTGCTCTGAATGCTGTCGCCCCAAACCAATCCGTCGAGATGCGCTCTGAGTGGTTCGGGTGGAACGAGGTTCTCAACCGCGGCGTCTTCAAGTTGGCTCGCAGTCCGAATGACTTCCTGCAGGCGCTTATCGTTTCGCGGGTGGGTTGAATAAAGGCCATGATAGGTACCCGAACTGCGGCCTGATGCCGCCGCTTTGGCGCGCTGATAGGTTTCCTGATCTTTGAGCACCCCAATGACAGCGAGCAGGGCATCGGTATCGTAACCGGCTTTATGCATGTAGCGTGCTCCCAAGCTATCGGCTTCGAGCTCCATTTCCCGGCCGTATCCACTGATAAGCTGAGCGCCGTACATATCAGTCGCCTCGGCCAAATCGCCGCTGCCTGTTAAGATATAAGCGGTTACCGACAGCACTTTGCTGGTTGTCTTAGCAGTTTTTTGGCGAGCCGAATGGCGAGCCGTAACGTGTCCAATTTCGTGCGCGAGTACGCCAGCCAGTTCGTCTTCGGTATCGAGATAAGCGAGTAGTCCACGATTGACGTACACGAAGCCCCCGGGGGTCGCGTAGGCGTTGATCGCAGGGTTATCAATAACGGTAAAGGTGAACTCCGCGTCTGGCATGTCGCTTACTGCTACCAGTTTCTGGCCCACACGTGACACGTAGGCCTGTACTTCGGGGTCGTCGTAAAAGCCGCCCTGTGACTCGAGTTCATCGTACATTTTTTGGCCAATTTCACGTTCGCCACTGCTGGTGCTTAATACGATGTTCGCGCCACCCGTAGCGGGGTTCACCGAACAGCCTGACAGTGATACTCCGAACAAGCCAATTAGAGCTATGCTGATGAAAATGAAGGACTTCATACCGTTTACCGTCTAATAGCTTGCCGATAAAAATTGCAGTAGCTGTTCGCCGATGCCCTCGCACGCCGTACCTTGCACAGGTGCAATGATGGGAATCGGAATAACCACCGCGGGCATGTAGGATTGACCGCTCGTACTCGTGTTTATTCGGCCTACTTCTGCGAGATTGCTGAAATCCCAGATAACCGCTTCGTAATTGGATGCATCGCTCCACGTGCCAAAACCGAAACAGCCCGCACCGGTTGGGCCCACACCGCAGGTCATGGAGCCGGCGGCGTCCACACGTTCTGTGTTGCCATCTATCCAGATCATGTACTGCGTATCGAGCTCTTGAAGCTTCTTGGCTACCGCTGGTTGTCCTAGTAATTCTTTGATTGCGCTCGGATGCATTGGCGCTGTGCGTGGCTCGAACCAAGGATACAGCTGGTCAAGGAACGCCTCTTCCTGAATGATGGCAATGGTTCCGTCACGGCGCTGAATATGTTGGCGAACACATTGAACAAAGTCTTTTTCGGTATCGTAGTCGCTGGCATGGCGGCGACCCAACAGCACGACAGATGAAGCGCCAACGCCCGCTTCCGGTCTGTTGTAGGTCATCTCGTCAATTTTCGCAGTCACGCAACCTTGCAGGGCTAGCGCGCCGGCAAAGGTGATACAGTTGCGTATCAAATTCATTGTGAATTTCATGGCTTGCCTCCCGACGAGACTGGCTCCGCATCGATCCGGTTCTTTTGCAGCCAAGTTTGAACGGCCGGTACTTTAGGAAAGTTCACGGCGAAGTTAGCGCCCGCGTCCCGGAGCGCTACTACGGCCGCTGCCTCGACGGCCTCCTGTGCCCCGAGCATGAAGGCCTCGGGCGTTTTGCCGTAAGCCGTCATAGACCATTCGCTGATCGGGCTCATATCTGTGTTGTTCAAGGTCACGTCGTATTTGAGCCAGATTTCGTACACCTTACTGTTGGTCTGTGCAGGTATGGCGTATTGCAGGTCGGCGATGGTGGGTATCAGAATAGCATCGATTCGCGTTAGCTCTGCTGACGACTCGGTTGAACCCAGGTCTTCATCTTCGTTAAGGTTTTCGGGCAGTGCATCTAGATACACGACCTGCTCAAACAGGTGGGTTAAGATGCTTTGCCACAAGGTGATTTGTGCTGCTCCCGTCTCTACCACCCATGAACGCTCGGTTCTTTCGTCTGGGTCATCCACAAAGGTGTGCGTTTTGAATTCTTCACTAAAGAATACGCCAACTTTGACGGGCAGCGGGTCCAGAACGGGCTTGGGAAACTGGCTTTGAACGACGACTTGGTTAGCCCCGCAGGCAGACAATAGCAATGAGAGCGACAAGACAAACAGCCTTCGTAGCTGCACCATCTTGCTAGCGATAGTCGTTGAGTCCAACAAATGTACCTCCGTTGCGGAACGTAAGTTCCCGCATGAGCGTCGCAAAGCGTACACCAGTTTGGTTAGTGTATGCCTCTGGAGAAAATTGTACAGGGAAACCGACTGCGTGGATTCGTACCTTGCGGGTGCCATCTTCGAGTTCTGAATTCAATTGATCGACCGTGTCGACAACTCGAGCTATGGATTCGCCTGAAAACTCATCTCCCAATACGTATACGCTAATCTTTTTTTGCGGATCATAGAAGCTCCGGATCGCCTGCGTAAGACCTTCAACCGGGCTGGAGTTACTGAAAGGGTTCCACGTGCGCAGGTTATTCAGAATAATTTGTCGCCGCGCAGGCGTGTCGGGAATCCATTCCCCCCGATAGCGTGAGAACAAGTAGTTCCCCATATCATTTAGCACCTGTATCCCTTTAACCTCTGGGTAGAGGCCCAAGGTATTCTCCATTTCTTTTAGCATGCGAGGCCAAGCATAAGAAAACATGGAGCCGGATGTGTCGATAACGAAAATAATATACTCGCTGTCTACCGGAATACCCGCAACTAGATTGTTTTTGGACTGATATTGAAGCCCCAGTAGTCTTTGCATTTCCTCGGTAAGTGACTGCTTGGCTTCGGCCAATCGCTCGATAATGATGGAGTCGCTTGAACGCGAAATTTTGTCGTCCTCGAAGCGCCCGTTCAGACCGGCGAGTTGCGATCGTAAAATGGCGATACGTTCTTTTATGTCCGAGAGTTGTTCTTGTTTGGCATTCAGGTCGCGATTGAAAATGGCCGTTTCTCCACGAATTTCAAACAGCTGCTTTTGCAAATTCGCTACGCGACCCTCTAAATTGATGCTGGATTGTTCGAGTATTTGTGGTTGCACGGTTTTCGTGATCATTAAAAGAAGAATCACGGCACCGAAACCGCAGCAGATGACGTCCAAAAAGGAGAGAGAAAAGGCTTCTGTTTCACGTCGTTGGCGTCGCATTAGGGCCAGTCCTTGGATGGGCTAATGAAGGAGCCGCGGGTTGTCTGAGCCAATTGCCAATAATAGGCGGCCGCGAGCGGGTCGCCTTCCATCGGCGCTAAAATCGTGTTTATGGGTACACCTCTTGGCAATATTTTCACCGCATCTCGGAACAACGCTTCGCGTTCCCGACTCGAAATCGTGTTGGATCGCGGTGCCTTTTCACCTTGTGTGGGAAGACCATCGGTTATCAAAAAGATGTTATCGGGTTGGGGGCTCAATTTAGCTAGAGCTTCAAAGGCGGCGTAAAGGTTGCTGCCTTTGCTGGGTAATAGATTGCTCACCGCTTCACCCACTTGCTCCAGCTGCGCTTGATTAGAAACGTCCATCCATCGGTTTGCTGTCTCCGGCAGTACGGCTTGTGCTGTCTCGTTGAAGGTGATCACTTGATATTGAGCCGAGGGCGGCAACTGTGCGGTCAGCCAGCGAACCGTATTCGCGCTTCGCCGCCACTTTGGAGATTGTGCCTGTATCTCTGGGCTCATGTTGCGCAGTCGAATCACGTTGACTATGCGTTGATCCAACATGCTGGCTGAGGTGTCTATCAGGATCGCAATGTGTCTGCCGCCTAGATTGAGACCGGTTAAGTACTGTCTGTTGCCATCTCCAGTGTAATCACGTGCGCTTCGCCCGGCGTTCTTCGCTTCATCCACACGGAGCTTCTTGACCTCTTGTTCCAGCGCGCTCAGTTCAGCCTTTAATTGATCTATGAGTTCATCTTGGCCGTCACTATTCTCATTGAGCTCAGCGATCCGTCGCTCAAGCTCCGTCATTTCATCTTGGATTCGCTCAGCCTCACCTTCGGCTGTCACGACGTCAAGGTTGACCGTGTCGAGTGTGTTTTTGAGGCGCACCAAACCCTCGGTTCCTTCGCGTATATCTTCTTCGAGCAGATTGATTTCGGATAGAAGATCCGCATTTAAAGTCTTCGCTTCCAGCTCAAGGGAGTGGTCTATGATCAAAAACACCAAAACAACGGCGCCGAAGCCGCAGGACATAATATCGAGGAAGCTAAGATTGAAAGTCGTGAAACGCCGCTTCGGTCGAGCCATGGCGTCACTCTTCGAGTTCGATCACGGTCATCATTGCCCCGTTGATATTGAGCTTATCGCCTGCGCGCAGGGTTTGTCGCTGTGTCACAAGGCGACCATTCACGGTGATGAGCTCGGGCGCAGACGTGCTCAGGCGGAGCTCATCTCCGTGGAGGCTGCTGTTCGGTGCGTTAAGGGCGAGCCAGTTCAGCAGGTCTACTGCACGGTGATTTCTCAAGCCCATCAGTCTACAGTTCGCTGTCTTAGCCGGCACAGACTCGGTTTGATCATCGTCTAAACCTTGATTTTGAATTGGGAGCTTATCGATCAAAGTATAAGCATCGTATTCCTGGGAGAGCGCGGCGAGCTGATTTAGGCTCGCGAGTATTGAGTTTTGCGAAACAGACGTCGTGTGCCAATGTTTCGGAAAAAATCGCTGACACCCGTAACCGTGGTCCTCGATTAGGCAGTGCGCATCCTCAGGGTTAAAACGTGCGATCGCATCGATCAGTGGTTGGAAAGCCTGTTTCAATTGCGCACGGGATACAGTGGCAACTTTGCTACCGCACTTGAACTCGATCTGCTCTTCATCAGAGTTGAGTAGCAGAGGTGTTAGTTGATCGCTTAGCACTTGTTCGTCTTTTCCGGAGCGTAGCGCGTCGTAACGTGTTTGCTCGATAAACGACTTGTTAACGTGATGCAAAATTCGGTCGCGCAAGGGCAGGATACCTTGGCCCGCGATGCTCGTGCTTCGTTTTACAACACGTTCACCATTCAACTCATGAATTTCGCTGATGAGCAGTTGCTGAAGTTGCAATTCAATGTGGAGTAATCTCTTGCCCCTGCCATTGAAGGCCGCCAGAATCGCGCTGCGGTGAATCAGTCGATGCGCCTGGAGCGGCGTCGCTTGAAGAACGCCTAAAATTAAGCTCAGTTGTTCATCGGAGTAGTGCCCCGGAACGCTTACTAGCACGCTTTTTTCTTCTCCTCGACTCAACTGACTGAGGTGGGCATGGATCAAGTCCGCGTGATGGCGCGCATCACCTACTTGGGGGTTGAGTGGTTCGACGGAGGGCTGCATCCAAAATCGGCTGAGTGTGAGCCCTGGGTTCGATTTTTGCAGCGGCCAAGCGGAAGATCCGAATCGGTATTCTTGCCCTGTCCAGACAGCCATTCCGGCATCTTCAGCGAGGCGCTCCTCGCTGCCAAGTAAGATATTGCTGTCGCATAAATCGAGAAGGTAGGCGCTCATATCAGTGGTTTACCAGAAATCGAAGGAGTTGCTTATCTGCATAGCGTTGGCACTTGAGAACCAGGCGCTCTTGCGAGTGCTGGAGCTGGTGCAAGCAGAACATGATGATGATACTTAGGACGAGCGCTACAAAAGTACTGTTGAAGGCGACGCCCAGGCTCACTGTAACGCCCGAAATGTCGCCTTCGACCGCTTTGTAGGCCTGACCCAGCGCGTCTCCTATTCCGCGCACGGTGCCGATAAAGCCAATTGATGGAATCGCCCAGGCGATGTAGCGAACCATAGACAGTTCAGAATCTAGGCGGTCGGCTTCAGTTTCGCACTGCTCTCTGACGGTATCGGAAACGGCGGGGATGCTGCCTGTCGTTGCAAAACGCTGTAGCGCCGATGACAGCGTGCGCGCGAGCAAAAAGTCCTGCTGATCTTCCGGCAAGGATTCGATGATTCGACCATACCCCCGGGCGTCCGAGGGCAGCACGCTGGTTCCTTCGGCGATGTTCAGTAAGGTTTGCTCAGTCTGCGCCTGCTCGGCTAGGTTGAGTTTCAGCTTGTAGCCCATTATAGCGAGCGCCCAGAGCAATAGAATAAAGCACGCTTCTTGTTCGTAATCTCGGATCACCACAAACAAACTGCGGCTGGGCACAAAGTCTTGTCCGCTCGCTTGCAGTGCCATTTGAGCCGCAATGTGGGCGTCTGCGCTAGGTCTGACCAAACCGACGTAGACGCCATGTACTAAGATCGTTGCAATTAACAATGCAGCCACCTGAAATAAAAACTCGTTTTTCGTGAGTAGTTTCATGCTTGAATCCTAGATGTCGACAGGGAAGGCAACCGACAAATCCTCGGAAACCTGCTCGGACGCTTCGTAGTCGAGTATCGATGCCGCAGATGGCGCTGCGTCTGGTGAATTGCTCGCAGAGGAGCTCTCTGAAGCGCTTGGCTCGGCCGAACTTGCCACTTGTGTTTGGTCTGTATCTTGCGTCGCGTTATCGCCAGTACTTGTAGTTTCTGGCGCTAATGCGGCTGCTTGGAAGGCAAACAAAACGCCTGCGATTAGGAGCCACTTTACTTCGGGTACATGATTCATTGCACTTCTCCTTACTCAGCGTAGCGAGCGATTCGGAATCCGAGGTCGTCTCGGCCACGCGCGCCGTAGTCGCGGTAGCTTAACCTGAGTTCTGCGAGCTTTGAAAGCGACCAACTGGCACCTTTAATTACGTAGTTGTCACCCGTTTGGTCTCCCATCGGATTAACCAAGGTTTCCTGGCTGGGAGTGGGTATCACGTAGACATCGTGAGACCACTCCGCCACGTTGCCAGCGAGGTCGAAGATCCCATAGGGGCCAGGAGCAAAGCTCGCGACTGGGGCACTCACGATATGTCCATCTTGGTAATCCGCGACAATTCTTCCGGTGACATACGCGCTACTGGCGTCGGCGAAATTTTCTGTGCGATCAGCTGGCGGGAAAGTGTCGCCCCAGAGGAAACGCCTCATCCCGGTCGGCCGCCAGCGCGTCATAAATTCCCATTCGGCTTCGGTGGGTAGGCGATAGCCGAGTGAGTTGGGGTCAAAGCCTACCACGATACCCTCCTCCTCGAGATAAAAGGGGCTTAAATCCTCCTGTCGGCTCAGCCAATTGCAGAATTGCGCCGCCTGTTGCCAGCTGACTCCCACAGCGGGTTGTGTGTCGCGATTCAGGCTGTTCCCTTGCACGGCCCCAGAGCTATGTGCCGCTGCGAAAAGACGAAACTGGGCATTGGTTGTCTCGGTTTTGGCAACGTAGATTGCGCGCTCTAGCGTCACTTTCTGCTCTATCTCGTTAGCTCGCCTACCGGAGTCGCGCCGCGAGCTTCCTGTCGTGAAAGTGCCCGCGTCACGAGGGTCGATCAACTGCATCTCCACACCGATCCTACTTCGATACTGCTGCGGCATCCGTGCCGCGCGAGCCTCTGCCTCGGTAAGCAGTGCGATTTGTATCGTCTGCTCTAAGCCCTTGCGTGGTGTGATCTCAGTTTCGAAGGTTTCGTAGCCTTCAAGCGTTACCAGTACGGTTTGCGCTAGTTCAGGTAGAGCCAAGCGCTGCGGTCCAGTACCCACCAGCTTGCCGTTTATCAATAGCTGCGCTTCTTGGGGGGTAATCTGAAAGCGAACCAATCCGGATGAGTTTGATAGCTGGACCGTTTGTTTATCCGTAGTACCCGGTTCTAACCTTTTCGCTAGGCTCAGGGGCTCGAACCCTGGCTTGCTTATCACGATATCGTGAGTTTGGGTGGGTGCTAGCGACAAGGTGAGAGGTGTGAGTCCGCGATAGGTGTCGTTAACTAATACCGTTGCTTGGCTCGGGACGGATTCGAGAGTAAGCACGCCCGCTGCTGGCCTGAGTGTTACAGGTGCAAGCGCTTGCGATTCGAGCGGCTCGACCTCGATCGTCATTGTGTGATCCTCGTAGGCTGTTTTTCGAAGTTGAATTTCACGGGTGCCCGCAAGTAGGTCTATTACCGATGGTGTGGTTCCCGCTAAGTTTCCATCGATAAAAATCTCAGCGCCTTCTGGCTCTGAGTTGATCTCAACTGCGGCCCAGTTGGGGATCAGTTCAAAGGCGATCGTTTCCCGGATGCCTTTTCCCTTAACGCTGAACGGAATCTCAGCATCCTGATAGCGTGGTTCAGAGACCAAGGCAGTATAGTCACCCGGTGCGAGTTCGGTGATTTGATCAACGATTGATTGCCCATTTACGCGTATTTGCGCTGTTTCTGGTGTGGTAAGAAACGTCACTTTGCCCGGCAGCGATGTGAGCGGTACCGTAATCGACTGAGATTCCGGCTCCGCTACGACAATGTCGCGTTCGACTGGAAAGAAGCCTGGCGCGTCTACCTTGAGCGTATATTCGCCTTGCAGGAGTAGGAATCGTTCGCCCACAGGAATAGCGACACCACCGCTGATCGTGACAGCTCGATTGTCCGTGTCTGGCGTGATGACGCTGAGTGCTCGTGCGTTTAATAAAAACAGTAGGATTAAAGCGACCGACAGCCCCAGAGCGCTGAGCAGAATCGCCCGGCGAGACAGTGTCCGTCTGCCTTGAGTTGGGCGGGCTGAGGGGTTCCTTGCTTCGAAGGAAATGGGTTGAACTTTGCGTTCTGGTTCGGTCATCAAATCGTCTCAGTGCACACAATGTGAAGATTCAGAGTGGTTGAGTTGGGCGCTATCCTGACGGTTTTCAAGATGTCTTTGAAGCCCACACGGGTTCCTCTAAAGGTGTAGTCGCCCGGACGAAGTTGAGTCTCAAGTCGTTTAATCGTGCCCAGCCGCATGTGCCGAACAATAGTCAGTTCGGTTAGACCATCCGATGTCAGAATAACAGGGATTTCCTGATTCGCAGCGTCGAGTAGCGCTTCTATTACGTCAATTTGCTGTCCCAGTTTTGCTTTAGGTGCAGGCTGCAGGCTCGCGCTCTGTATGAGTGCTTCGGTCGCCGTGGCTACCTTGATATCTTCGAGTCGATTGGGCTCGGCTATCACGGCCTCCAGTCTTTCATGAAGTTCGGCTCTGTCTTGTGCGTTGGGCAGACCCACAACCGCATACTGAACAGCAGGATCAATCTTGAGCGCGGCCTCGTAATGTTGTTTGGCAAGCTGCCATTCCTCATGATTAACGGCGCTTTGGGCAAGCTCTGCCAATTCGCTGAGTCGGTAGGTGGAGCGGGCCTGCTGAAGTTGCGTTTTAGCTTGCATGAGTGCCACAGCATCGCCTTGATAGGTCGCTGCATCTTTGATGCCGCGTTCGGCGGATTGGAAATCGTTTTGTGCTATGGCCCGATAAACATCAGACAGCGCGGTTTGGAAACGCCAAGACTGCCACCCAGTTTCGATCAATTCGGCTTCAGCGGATATGGCTTGGTGTTGTGGGTCAAGCGTAACCGCTTGGCTAATGTGTTCCTTTGCTTCCTCCCAACGCGCTTGGGCGGCGGCGGCTTTGGCGCTTTCTAGGCTTTTTTTTGCGGCCTTGTTATTTTTTGCGCGTTGCCGCAAAGCTTCGGGCTGTTCTTGCTCGGGCGCAAGAACATCAAGGAGTTCAAGCTGGGCTTGCGCTGAGTCAAGCTCGAAATTCTCTAGGTCGCTGATGACGCTTGTTAGTAGGTTTTCGACCCGACTTGGAATGCTCTCGCTTAAGTCGGTGAGGGTGGAAAGCGCGTCCTCGTAGGCACTTGTCGCCGCGGCAAAGTCGCGAGCGCGATAGGACTGATCGCCGTTCTTTGCCTGTTCGATTGCAGCTTGGTACTCGCGCTCAGCCCAGCGATTCACCTCAACATCCAACAAGGCATTCTGTTCGAGCAATAGGCGTTCCAGCACATCTTGCGCGGCTTTTCGGGCCTGCGCTAGCTGGGCCTGTTCGAAGGGTGACAGTGCCTCAGGTGCGGATGTTCCATTCGCGCTTTGTGGTGCTGGAGTGCTTGCTGTCGGTTGCTTTGATTGGGCCTCAAGCCCGACTTGATAATCCGCTTGAGACACCCTCTCGGGTAGCCAAACAAAGACGCCATACAAACCGATCAGCGCCGCCAAGGCCAAGCCAATTAGCGCTGGAGAATTGCGCTTTGGCGCTTCCGCTGATGGCTTGGGTTCTATCGTCTCTGGCTTGAATGGAGTCGGTTCAATTCGCTTAGAGGTCATTGCCCGATGCGTCTCCTTGGTTGTCGCTGCTTAGCTCAGGGAGCGAGCCGATTTCGGTTTCATACAGTTCATCCAGTAAGGCGCGCCATTGAGCATATTGGTCCTGCACGTTACCGCTCAGGGTAATCGTTTGGTCGTCAAGCTGTATGATTTGAGAGGTTACCTCAGCCTCCAGAGAGGCGCCCAGCTCCTGCAGAGCTTCCACGTGTATCGCGGCTTCATTGCGTTTGTCTAG
>Ga0255763_1001242_pt1 | contig 26727 bp, 18 predicted proteins | sample 041ome_2_FD_179963 | JGI IMG/M metagenome (GOLD analysis project Ga0255763, IMG submission 179963) | Coastal salt marsh microbial communities from the Groves Creek Marsh, Skidaway Island, Georgia - 041406US metaG (version 2) | ecosystem: Environmental > Aquatic > Marine > Intertidal zone > Salt...
TCGTTTTCCATTCCAGGCACGGGAGCGACTGGTTCTTCCGGGCAAACAAACACAATATGGTGCGATGCCACGAGCTTTGGAAGAAAATCCAAATAGTTTGCTGGATACTGAATATCGTACAAGCGCGTAGAATTTTCGTTGGTAAACGAAGTACACGAAGAGCCAAATCCAGGGCTATATACCATCGCCGGCATCAAAGATTCTACCACTTCCTCGTCGTTCCGGACGACTGGACACGCGACTAACGCGTTCGTTCTCTCTCTCCCTCGTCCGTACCTCACTCGTATTTTCTCAACCTCGACGGACGCGTTTTCCCTCCCATACGAGCTTTGCACGATATCGTAATAGTATCGCGTGCCTTCCTCAGAGAGAGCTTCAAAGAGCCGAGAAAGCGCCGAGAAAAAGAAGAAGAAAAAGAGCATCGTCATCTTCTTTTCCGCGCGCGTAATCGACGACATTCTTCTTCTTCTTCTTCTTCTTCTTCTTCTTCTTCTTTTCGCGACGAACGCGGCAGAGGGTGCGCGGCAAAAAGTAGAGAGAGAGCTCACTCCCGTTTCGGCGTTTCCGTGCCCTCGTTGCCCGCCCTCGTTAAAAAGCGTCGAGAAGAAAAAGTCTGGAAGCTTTTTTTTTGGCGACGACGACGCAGAAGAAAAACACGGTCGCCGCGATGAGAACGACGAGAACGTGGTGCGCGTGCGACATGACGACGACGACGAGCGAGTGCGGCGGTTGGTTCGATGCTTCTTTCTGTTTTTTATTTCGCAGCGCGCGCGTTGTTTGCTGCGCGTATTTTTGTTGAACTTTTACTACTCTTCCCTATTAAAATAAAACTAAAAACTCACTCCTCCTCTTCCTCACTCGTGGCAACAAAACAAATCGGAAAAGAGTTTAATGCGAGTTATTTTGGAGAGTAAAGCGTCCAGCTTTTCTCCACTCTCGCATTTTGGATTGGCGTTCCAGAACGTACTTTTCTTTTCGTAGTCGAGCAAGTGACACGTAAATCTATTTTCGTAGAGAAAATTTACCATTTGCGTTTGATGACGTCGGATCTCAACGACGAGGTGCTTTATGATATTTTGAGAAAGTAAAAGCTTCGCCGATTTCAAAACTTCGTGTTCGTGTCCTTCCGTGTCGATTTTCACGAATGGTATACTTTCAACTTTCCCGTAAAATAAACTATCCAAAGTGACCGTACTGACGATATTTGAAGTTTCATCGCCGGACAGACCTGCTTCAACGACATCCACCACACCTGTACCTCCAGGATTTCTTTCATTTGTAGTGTAAGACTTTTCTTGCCCATCCATCGAAGATACGGCGACATTGTGAACGGAGATTAATTCGTCGAAAGCATTTGAGGAAGCACTCATACGAACGCGACAAGCGATGTCTTTCTGCATCTCAAACGCGTGCACCACGCAACCAAAACGCGACGCGGCAGCAAGCGTAAGACTTCCAAGATTACTTCCTACATCTAAAATAGGATTCTTTGAATCGCATATGGGCTTACCGTGAAGTGCTGTTCCTAGTGCGGCGTGAACGTGCTCATCAAAAATCCCATTATTTTGGAGCATATGTCTCGAAACGTACACGTCGATTTCCGGATCGAGCGTGAAAAACATGTAAAACCGATTCCGGGCCATAGGATTCCACCAACGTTCGCAGTTGTATCCTATCGATAACCCCGCATCTAAATTGCACTCTAATCTCCCTCCTCCTCTTTTTTCATTAATTCTCGAGACGACAGAAGTGACAGGGGCCGGTCTAAACTCCCTGAACACGGAAGCTCTGCACGCGGACTTTACGCTCTCAGAGGGAGAATATCTCTGGTCTCGTTTGAATCTTCTCGAAACGCGACCGTGAATATCCGCGTACTTCACGTCCAAAATCACCAAAGCCAGGATCACAAAGACGATCGTCAACTTACGAACACCGCGTCTCTTCTTTTGTCGAAGAAGTACATCTCGTTTGGCGATGTTGTTGTTGTTGTTGTTGTTATTATTATTAGTCTTAGCGTTGCTGGACGCGTACATCATTTTTCCCCGGCCTCTCTATCTTCAAAAAGATTACGAAGCCACGCAGCTCCCCAAAGACGCACGAGCGCGATTCGTCACCATCATCATCTTCATCATCTTCATCCCGCGCTTCAGTCGGTATGATCTCTTCTGCTCTTCTTCTTCTTCTTCTTCTTCTTCTTCTTCTTCTTCTTCTTCTTCGAGGGGCCTCTCGTGTTTTTGTGTAGTTTTCCCCGCGAAAAAATTTCCCCAAAGCACACGCAGCCGCCAAAAACGAACACACATTTTTGACGCCCTCCTCCTCCTCCGGGTAAAAAAGAGAGAGAGAGAGAGAGAGAGAGAGAGAACACGGAATAATAACAACAACGACAATGTTTGGACGCAACGACGGCACGAGCAGCGGCGGCGCGCTTCGTTCGCAACCGGGGCACGTTTTGTGCTGCATGTGCGCGACGGCCATCTCGCCGAATCCGACCGGCATGTGCGTCGAGTGCATCAAAACGCGAGTCGATATCACCGAGGGAATACAGAAGCAGTGTTCGGTGATTCATTGCAACCAGTGCGGGAGGTATTTGCAACCGCCGAAACACTGGGTTCGCGCGGATTTGGAGAGCAAAGAACTGCTGACGTTTTGCATCAAACGGGTGAAGGGATTGAATAAAGTGAAGCTGGTGGACGCCGGGTTCATATGGACCGAGCCGCACTCGAAACGGTTGAAGACAAAGTTGACGGTGCAGAAAGAGGTGCTGAACGGCGCTATTTTGCAGCAAAGTTTTGTGGTGGAATACGTGGTGGAGTGGAACATGTGCGACGCGTGCGCGAGAGCGGCGGCGAACGCGGATCAGTGGCAAGCGTGCGTGCAAGTGCGACAGAAAGTGGAACACAAGAGGACGTTTTTGTTCTTGGAACAGTTGATTTTGAAACATTCGATGGAGGTGAACGCGATTGGCGTAAAAGCTCAACCGGACGGGTTGGATTTTTATTACGGACACAGGAGTCACGGGTTAAAAATGGTAGACTTTATCGGGTCGGTGTTACCTATTCGTAGTAGAAACGATAAGCAGTTAGTTTCGCACGACGCGAACGATAACACGTACAATTATCGGTTCACGCTGATGGTAGAAATCGTGCCAATGTGTCGCGAAGATTTAGTGTGCTTACCGCCAAAGACGAGCAAAAGTTTCGGAGGGATTGGGCCGGTGGTTTTGTGCACGAGAGTTGGAACGAGCATGCAGTTCACCGAAACGCACACGTTGAGACGCGTGTGGTTGAATAGCGAACAGTATTGGCGGTATCCTTTCGTGGCGGTGGCTACTTCCAAGCAGTTGTGCGAGTACATCGTTTTAGATTTAGAGATTGTGAATGGGAACGAGTGGGAGCAGAACGGAGACGACGGCCACGGGGAAAACCGGTCGCAGCTATTCAACGGGTCTCAGTTTGGTGGCAACGCGAGTACTATCGGTGGTAAACAACGAAGAGCGAATAGAAAAAACTTGCTCGCCGACGTCACGGTGGCGAGATCGAGGGATTTCGGGACGAACGATATCACTTTTTTCACTCGAACGCATTTAGGGTCGGTGTTGAAAGTCGGTGACACCGCGTTGGGATACGATTTGACCAACGTACAAATTGCAGACGAGTCTTTCGATTCTTACGTGGAAAAAGTAGGCGAATCGAGGATACCGGATGTCGTTTTGGTCAAGAAATCTTACGCTGAGAAACGGAAGAAACGACGAGACCGAGGATACCGCAGAGCCTGGGAACTCAAAAGAATGGACATACACGAAGAAGAAGCGACGAACAAGAAGGACGACGCGGAAAAGAGGATGCAAGACGAGGAGTTGTTTATGCAAGAATTGGAGGAAGATTTCGAAGGCCGCGCGCAAATCAACGTGTACAAGAAGAAAAATGAGGATTTAGACGCTGTGATTCGAGCGAATCAGAACGCGTTGGCGAACGAAACGGACGACGAAGAAGACGACGACGACGAGATTCCGGAAATCAAGTTGGAAGAGCTGTTAGACGATATGAAGTTGAGCGACGTTGAAGAAGAAGAAGAAGACGAGATGATGGAATGAAAAGAAAGGGCGTTGATTTCAAAATGTCAGCAGTAACTTCTTAGATGTCAATGTATACAGCAGTTGATGTGTAAAGATACCAGTAATACATGTGTACAATTATTTAATTTCGCCTTCCTAGAGGTCAAATCAAGGGCCAAAGTCAGCCTGGGCCAAAGTCAGCCTCGTACTCCTCGTCGTCCTCGTAGTACTCTTCCTCGTCATCGTAGTACTCTTCCTCGTCATCGTCATACTCTTCGTCGTCGTCGTCATACTCTTCTTCAGACGACGAGTACTCGTCGCCTTCAAAGGCGCCCCCGAGTCCTCCCAACGTCGGTCCGTGATTTCCGTACCAAATGTGGCTCCCGTGCACATGCGACAGATCTGTTTCAAATTTACGCATGATGGACCCTGGCATCAGCTCGCGCACGATGTACTTGCAAGAAGAGTTGACGTTGGTGCCTTCAGTTTCGTACAAGCCGGAAATATTAGATCCCTTTTCGAACTCGAATCGTCGGCCGCCGTTCATTTCGTGCAACTCCTCTAAAGCCGTTTTGCGACTCAGTGCAAAATCCAACGAGAGATTTCGATTCAGTTGCGCGTGCGTGAGAAATGTATCCACCTCGTCTTGGGAATCGCAGAAGCCTTCTTCGATGAGCAAGTCGAGATTTTCCAACTCTCTCGCCAAGTTATCGAGCGTGTGATGTAGCACAAACTCAATGAGCACTCCGTCTAACATGCGTATGCGCTCGAACCTATTTTCGATCGCGATTTCAATCTTTTCTTCTTTCGTGCGTCTCGGCGCTTTTTTTGCTTTTTTCGCCTTTGTCATAGATCTCGTTCTTCTTTTTCCATCGTCCTCTTCTTTTTCTTCTTTTTCTTCTTTTTCTTCTTTTTCTTCTTCTTCTTCTTCTTCTTTTTCTTTTTCTTCTTCTTCTTCTTCGTCGTCGTCGTCGTTTGGACTGACGTAATCGCCGTCTAATTCCGATTCCGATTTTTCATCATCATCTTCATCTTCGTCCGAAGACATACTAATCGCCAACCGTTCCTTCAATTTGACGACGTACTCTTCGTGCATGAGATGCATAAAAATCTTGAGCGCTCGGGCGAAATATTCTCTCTTCGCAGGCGCGATTTGTATCCATCTGATCTGGCCGCCCTGGCTGCCCTGTTCGTATCTTCTCGCACTCTTAAAGAGACTCTCATCCACATCTTCTTTCCCGCACGTTTTCGACCACTGAATCTCTGGAAACAACGACTTTCCATGCGGATCTCTCTTAATTTTCCTCATCTGCGGACCAAACCAATCCCAGCCGCAGGACTTGTTCAGAACCGCGAACATGATTTCCGGAGGCATGATCGAAAGCGCGCACTCCCTATCCAACTGGTTTCCTTTAATCAACTCTTTCACGGCTTGTTTATACCCAATAGGGAACAAATGGTGATTGACTTCCGACCACAGCATCCATCTCACGGCGTATCCGAGTTTACCGACAAACTGTCGATTTCTTCTCAAGCTTATGCCGCCCCACGGCGCTGATCGACCAAACGGCTTGAAACTCAAATGCGCCACTCCTGGATGTATAATCACCCTCCCGTCTCTCTTCGGCCTCGGTCCCAACTCGGCCACGTTATCGTACACGATTCCTTGGTCTCCCCGTTCTGCCGAATGCACGTAAATCCCAACTTTCCTTCCTCTTTCCACTCGTATCGGTTGATCCAGCTTCAACTCTACCAACTTCCTCCGACTCGGAGGTAACTCGTCCTCGAACACTTTCGTCCACAGCTCCCGGCGATGGTACCCTCCGTTCGTCGTGTACCGATCCAAAAGGCCGTGCTCTGTCTCTTCCGACTGATTCAAGTACACGCGCTCGTCGTCGTCGTGCTCCTTCTCGCTATTGCCCACCGAAAACTCCGTAAAAATCGTCTTCTCTTCGCCCGTCTCCTCGTCCGCCACCACTTTCGTCTCGCTCGCTCTCTTCCAAAATTTCTTCTCGTTCTCTCCGCTATCGGACGTCCAGACGGTCATTTTTCCTAAACTTCCTCGCACAAACACCGAGTGAATCTCGATGTACTGCAACGGGAGCGACGTCGACGCTTCCACGTCGAAGAATATCCCTTTTTTGTGCACAGAATATCATTCAAAAAGAACAGAGAGCTAAAAAGTTAGTTACGCGCTCGGGTTGGACTCGATTCAATTTGCGGGAAGAAAAGGTACAAAAAAAAATCCGTAAACCTGATGAAACCGCGCACCGTTAAACGTGTGATCTTCCCTGTCCTCGGTCGTCAGCTCCAACTGCTGGTAATCTAAATTCTCCGCCAGCAACCGCCTCGGCCCGTTCAGGCCGAATATGTGTTCGTGCACTTGCGACGAGAGGACTTCGTTCATGTCGTTCTTTTTTTTTGTCTTGCCCTCTTTTCCCCAAGTGACGTCTTCTTTGAAGGACAGACGCCACAAAAAATATCCGAAATCCTCCTCCAATCCACATGTGTGTGAATGTGTGAATTTATTAGCAGTGAACGCACACACACGAAAGGTTTGTGTTTCGAGATCTTATTTTAAAAAAAAGGAACAGAGCGAAGAAGAAGAGGAAGAAGAAGAGACCGAACGACGAGACGCTTTTTTGTTCGAAACGACGGAGAACGCGCGCGCAACCTCGTGCGAATCATGCACGTGTGTGTTATTGTTATTTTTTGATCTCGAAACGTCCTTTTTTTTTCTTTTTTTCGTGCGTCCACGTTTTTTTTTCCCCACTCGCAAAGAAAAAGAGATATACAGTAGACACGTCGAGGACAGACAGAGAGCCTTCGAGCCAAAAGAAGCGGAGAGAGATCTTCGCATGACGAGACTATTTCGATATCACCGCTAGACGACGGACAGAAGGAGAGGAGAGGTTAGGTTTTTTGGTGGGGGGAGGTGCAGTCGGTGGGTTTCTTTTCGCGTTTCTCCCGGGTGTCGAATCGGAGATTTTCTTCGACAAATTTGTACGGAAAATCTCTCTCGCTCTCGCTCTCTATTCTTAAAGACGAGAGACAGACGGACCAAAAAAGCTAACCGCGAAAGAGACGAAGGAAAGATGAAGCGCGGAGGAGGAGGTCACTCGTCCTCGCTCGCGAAGCGACGGAAACCTCGGAAGCGCTCGTCGAACTTTCTCGTGATTATTTTGTCCGTCACGATTCTTTATCGGTTGAGATATTATCCTGCTGGAAGAGGAGGCGGCGCGCTCCTCGGAGGGAAACGGTTTTCTTCGAAAGCGCTGTTTGAATACGACCCGTTCGCGAAAGATGTGGACAGTTACGGGGTGGACGTGGAGGACGTGGAGGCGCCGTTAGCGCCGGAGTCGTCGACAAGTTCGACGTCGGACGCCAAAATTTTATCGCTGAACGCGAGCGACGGCTTGGCGGCTTCGTCGCGGGTATCGTTCGATAAAACAACAACATCATCAGCGATAACGTACGTTCCGAAACAAACGAAAGAGAGAGCTTTTTATGCAGAACACAGAGATGTTTTCGGGCACGCGAGTTGGCAACCAGTGCAAGCGAGACTGGTTGACTACGCCGGGGCGACGATTAGCGTGGAAGGAAAGTTCGCGAGACGGTCGTTCGCGAGAGCGTTCGCTGCGAACAATAATAATAACAACAACAACAACAACAACAACAATACAAACAGTGAGTTGGCGTCTGATTTAGGCGTTCGAGGCCCGCGCTTAAAACGTCCAACGCACAAAGCATGGATCTCCCCCATCGCAAACAACACTTTAAAATACAAGCACATGGCGACCATCGCTCGGCTTGGATCGGTGGACTCGCCCAATGCTCGCTTTGTAGTCGCGTGGCAAGGTGCGGAAGATAACGAAGGTTCACTGACGCAAAGAATTTACCACGCGTTTTCGAAATCTTCCACCGGCGAGAAGTGGGGTCCGGAGTTTAAAATCCCCGCCATCGAAAACGGCAACGCGCAGTGGTCGCCGGTGCTTCACGTGGACGAAGACAACAACGAGATTTTCTTGTTTTACAGCGAAAGTCGAGAGTGCATTCGAACGGCACCTCAGGAAGGCGATTTTAATCCGTCCGGTATACAAAAGGACAGGCAATTACCAGGAGGCGATATCATGATGACGTCGTTGAAAGTGCCGACGTTTGAAAATTACGAGTGGCTGAAATCGGTTCGATGGGCACCGCCGAAGACGATTTTCAGACAAGGCGATGTTGGCAAAGGCGTCGGGCCAATCCCGAAAGTTATCGCCAATCCTATGATTGTATTGCGTTCAGGCGTGTGGTTGCTTCCGTATTGGCGAGAGCCGCACGACGCGGCGCCGTGTTCGAACTTGTTGCTAACGAAAGGCAACGCCGGCGTCTTGCGGTCCAGAGATAACGGAAAGACATGGAAAGCGTACGGGAAGTTGGACCATCCCCGAACGTGGTTGATTGAAAACACGCTGAGCGAAAGAGACGACGGATCGGTTTTGATGTTATTCAGGACGAAGATTGGCGTTTTGTATGCCTCGGCTTCCTACGACGAAGGCATCACGTGGACGCCTCCAGAATCGACGGCGATACCAAACCCAGATTCGAAAATCGTTTTAACTCGATTGCGCTCGGGCGCCTTAGCGATGGTTTTAAACGCACATGCGAAGCTGAAGGGTCAAAAACGACACGCGCGGACGTTTCTCGACGTTGCCGTTTCCGGCGATGGCGGCGCAACGTGGCGAAGGATCGCGAGGTTAGAAGACGAGTCGCAATCTCCGCTGGTGCGAAGTCACTATCCAACCGCGATTGAGGCGTTTCGGGAAGGCGGGACGCGTTTACTGATCATATACAGTAAATTTTATTTCAGTTTAGGCGGATTAGACCAAGCTATCCAGGAGAAACGCCCGATGGGGATTCGACTGCAATCCATCAGTTTGAAGTAATGATTCCGTACAAGTAGAGGAAGAGGAGTAGCAATGTTAGTCGTAAATAGTCGTAGAGATATCGAGTTGAGTAGAGAGCCGCTGCGCAGCGTAATTTATTGTAACAACAGTATTTGAATCATTAGGCACTCATCGTATTACACAAGTTCAGAACTATATATATATATAAGCGCATTTTTACTTATATTTCATTATTAAGTCAATATTAATCTAAGCTGGGATCTTCGGCGATGATCTTCTCGATGCTCGCCACGTCTTCCGGCTCGTCCACGCCGTGGGCGCAGTGATTCACGCGAATGACTTTAATCTTATAGCCGTTTTCAATCACCTTCAACTGTTCCAAATCTTCTTGCATTTGCATCGGCGTCGCTGGCATTTTCGGAAACAATCTCAAAAACTCTCTATCGTAACACTGCAAACCTAAATGTAACCAATAATCGAACGACGGGTCCACCTTGCCTTTCTTGTTGTTCGGGAGCATACCTCTGGAGAAGTAAATCGCGTACCCGTTGACATCGGTGATGCACTTCACTCTACCTTGCATGGTCACTTCCTCGTGCTTTAACGGCGTCACCGGCGTCGAGTACACGCAATCTTTCGGCGCGTTCTTTAACGCCAAAACGACTTCATCGATAATCTCCGGTTCGATCAAAGGTTCGTCCCCTTGGATGTTGACGACGATGTCGAATTCGCCAGCCGTTCTATCCACGGCTTGCGCGCATCGTTCGGTCCCGTTCGGAATACTTTCATCCGTCATGACCACATCTCCGCCAGCTTTGACGATCGCGTCCCGAATTCGCTCGTCGTCCGTCGCGACGACCAACGCGTCCAACTGCGTCGCTTTCTTCGCCTGTAAATACGTTCGAACGATCATCGGTTTCCCGGCAATCATCACCAGCGGCTTCCCCGGGAATCGCGTGGACGCGTACCGAGCCGGAATCACCCCGAGAACTCTCGTGCGCTTCTTTTCCTCTTCTTTCTTTTCCGTCGTTTCTTCTCCTTCCCGTTCGTCTTTCTTCACCTCGACAATCGCGCTCGTTGTCTTCTTCTCGCCGTCGCCGACGTGCAATTCCTGATGCTTTTTGAACCCAAAGATACCCGCGACGGCGCCGAGGGCAAACGTGACCAGCGATTTCATCATTTTTTTCTCGTTATTCTTTTATCCCTTTTCGCTCGTTCTCTCTCTCTCTCTCTCTCTCTTTATTCGATGCCCGGGGTCGATCGTGAAAGCGAGCGCGCGCTTTTGAAATGACGATTAGTCCAATTCGACGAGAGAGAGAAAAGAGAAAAATTCGTACTAAGCGAGAAAAGAGATGGAAGAACGCGCGAGCTAGCGATGTAATCAATCGTACGTTTTTAGACAGATAATGATAAAATCTACAATGAATGAACTACACATACATCAAAAGAGAGAGAAGGCAATGTACGCGTCTCTCTCTCTCTCTCTCTCTCTCTCTCTTCTTCTCCGCGCGAGCGGACGCGCGCGGACGTAAACCCGCGCGTTTACGTTTAAACGAGCACCGCGAGAGCCGCTCCCGACGCGGCGAGCGCGAACGCGAACGCGTTTCTCGTCGAGAAGACTGCGGAAGAGGAGTAGGCGGAAGAGGAGTAGGAGGAGGAGGAGGAAGAGGAAGAAGCGTCGTCGTCGTCCGAAGAAGTCGGTCTCGAGCCGGCCAAAGCCGTCACCTTCAACGTCATGCCGCTCTCGCAGTGCGATCCAACTCTGCAACTCAAGTAATACGTTCCTGGACTCATGTTACCGGCCATGGTCGTCCAGTTATCATTCGCCGTCGCCGCTTTCTGTTGGACAGCGCCAGCGGAGTCGCATTCCGCCGACGTCGCATCCAACCACACGTCGTGCGTTCCCGTCCATTGGATGGTCAGACTCTCGTCCGAGTATAACGAAATCTCTTGCGCTTCGTATTTCCACGTGACGACCTGGTCCGCCGCGCGAGCGAACGAGATTCCGAAGAGCGCGAAAACGACAAAGAGGAGCGATTTGAAGGAGACGCTCGCGTTGTTCATTTCTTTCTTTGGTACCGTTGTTTGTGTGTGAAGAAGTGAAGAGAGAAGAGAATAAAATCTCTCTTTTTTTTATGAGGATCGCAGACGTGGGCACGTGGCGTTTTATCCTGCGAAGCGACGCGAGGGAACGAAAAACGTACACATTATTGCCGCAAATATCCCTCTTTCTCTCTCTCTCTCTTTCTCTTCGAAGAGTAGGATGGTGTTTCTATGAGACTTTTATAAAGCTGGTGAATTCACACGTGTGAAAAGATGTCGAGCGTTTGCGCGCGCGCGTATGTACAAAAATACTCCGTCTCTCGCGTTCGGAGACGAAAACGCAATACTTATAACACATGAAAGCGATGGAAATATGAATTTCCGTTTTTTTTTGTGGTGTTTGTTTTTACGGTCGTAGAGCAGTTCTTCGGAACAAGGAACGACGCGAGATCTTCTCTCGTCGTTCCCCGCGAGTCGTTCGGAAGTACACGCAATCAGACACTTTTCGTTTGTTTTGTCTCTTATATTTTTTTTTCTGCTTTTTTTCAATTTGTCCGTTTTTTAATTCAAAAAAGAATTTAAGCGGAGGTAAACTTGGTCACCGCCTTGGTGCCTTCCGAAACCGCGTGCTTGGCCAATTCACCGGGCAAGATCAAACGAACGGACGTTTGGATTTCTCTGGAGGTCACGGTCGGCTTTTTGTTGTACCTGGCCAACTTGGCGGCTTCCGTCGCGATCTTTTCGAAGATGTCGTTGATGAAGGAGTTCATGATGCTCATCGCCTTGGAGGAGATGCCGGTGTCCGGGTGCACTTGCTTCAAGACTTTGTAGATGTAGATCTTGTAGGTTTCGACCTTCTTCTTGGAGGACTTCTTGGCGCCGCCTTTGACGGTCTTTTTCGCTGGTTTCTTGCCGGCCATCGTGTTGTTCGTTCGTTCGTTTGTGTTCAAAGTAATGACGAATTGGGGGAAAAGTTTCTTGGAAAACTCTCGAAAATGTATTGAAAATTGAAACTCTGAGCTCCAATTTTCCTAGTTTTACTTTTTATTGTGAAAAAAAGCAGAAAGTCCACGCACACATCTCTTCAACCAGAGCACCAACGCTCGCAAAAATGCACACCACGAAGCATTGATAATACAAAGAGTCGTTTACTATGTTTTTGTATGTCGTTAAACTCGCGTTTACGCGCGGTGTGATCAGAAACGTCCACATCGTGCCTAAAGGGGTTCGGTAAAGCGTACCTTCTCAGAATGTGTCCCTAAACCATGCAACATTTTTTGAAAAAACGAGGGGAAAAGTCGGACCAAAAACTCGTCATTATTGTATATTCAAACATATAAACAAAAACAAAACATGTCTGGACGTGGTAAAGGAAAATCCTCCAAGAAAGCCGTCTCGCGATCCGCGAAGGCTGGTTTGCAATTCCCGGTTGGCCGTATCGCGAGGTGCGATTATTTATGCGTTACTTTTTACGAGCCTTCTCGATTTGAGCACGAATCCTGCGATTCAGTTTTTCCCCGGGATGAATGAACAAAAATCCGTCCGTTTGACGAGATTATATCATATCACATCACGCGCACGCGCTGACCAACAAAACTCTTTCCATCTGCACAAAAACAGATACCTCAAGGTTGGCAAATTCGCCACCCGCGTTGGCGCCGGCGCCCCGGTCTACTTGGCCGCGGTTTTGGAATACTTAGCGGCTGAAGTTCTCGAACTCGCCGGGAACGCTTCCAGAGACAACAAAAAGTCCAGAATCGTACCGAGACACATCCAATTGGCCATCCGCAACGACGAGGAATTGTCCAAGTTGTTGGGCACGGTCACGATCGCTTCTGGCGGCGTCTTGCCGAACATCCACTCGGTCTTGTTGCCGAAGAAGGGCAAGAAGTCTGGCTCTGTCTCCCAAGAATATTAAATTTTCGGGTAGCGCGCGCGCGTTCGCATCGCGAGCAGCATAATAATAAACAAACAAAAAACTCTGGTGAATATCTTCACCAACCAATCGTACTATCTATATAAGATTATCTTTCTTTCTACGCAAGCGTTGGCAGGATATTACAACACAAACCTAAAACTATTATTTACTCGCAAAGTCTAACGGGAACGCCGTTCGGACTAAAAACTCAACCTTCTTGTGGCGCCTCGCGGAGGCCATGCCTAAAAATTCCAACTCGGAGCACGCGCGCGTGAAGCGCGCTTGCAACGCCCAAACTTTGTGCTTATCCAATCCGAACGTGTGTTTCTGTTTCTTCTTGGAAGAGTTGTTGTTCTCGTTGTCGTTGTTCGTCGGTAGAAGAGGCGGTTCTTTTTCATCTTCGTCGTCGTCGTCTTCTCCGTCTTTCTCACCTCGTCTCGTTCTCTTCTTTTTCTTCAGCTTGTCTCGGTCTTCTTTCAGCAACAGTCCCAGCTCTTCGTCGCTCGTGTCTCGGTGCTCGATGATGAAGCGGCGAAAGAGTTCAAACGCGTTGGCGCTTTCGCCGCCGAAATTCTCTAGCAGCTTGTAACACAAACACGGGTCCGGTAAGGAGGCGGCAATCTCTCCAGATTTCGGACAGCACTGACACTCCAACGCTTCCGACGGGTTCGACAAAGCGGTTTCGAGAGCCATTCTCGGCGCCGCCGAGAAGGTTTCTCGAGCGGCGTCGGCGGAGGTGACGCAGAATATTTTCTTTCCCGGCAATGATTCTGGAGGTTTGCTCGCGTAATTTTTCACCACCGAACGAACAATTTGCTCGAAGATTTGCAACGGTGTTGATGTCGTAGTAGTAGTAGTAGTAGTAGTAGTAGTAGTAGTAGTCGTTTCTTCTTCCTCTATCTGCGCCACGAGCTGTGAAAATCGAGCGCCTTCGTTCGCGTGTATTTCCTCGTGTCCCTCGCACACTTTCGCGCAGTCTCTACATAAATCCTTCAACGATAGTGTTGCGGCAGCAGGTGCTATCGAGGTTGCCGCCATTGGCGCTGTGTTCGTCGTCTGGTTGTTATTTGCATCGCTCGCCGGTGCAGCCTCGGCCGCTTTCACCGCGCGTTCCACTCTCGAAGATAAAAGTCGAAGAATCTTCTCGCCTTCCGTCACGAACGCCTTTTCAGTCGTCGGTTTTTCTTGTTGTTGTTGTTGTTGTTGTTGTTGTTGTTCTCGTTCGTCTGTGTTCGTTGTCGTCGTTTTGTTCTTTTCTTGCTGTTGCCGCTGCTTTTTCTTCGACGCGAAGAAAAAATTCGGAAACGCGCAGTCTAATAAAACGTCCGCCGTTCTCGACCATCGCTGGTATCCCACGCTTCTCGAAATCAGGGATAAAACGTCCAGTCCAATCGCGAATTTCTTTCGACTTTCCCCAACCTCTAACATATTCTCCGTGAACGCGTCGAAAATATCATCTCTTTTAACGTCCATCTCGCGAAGTTCTCGTTCTTTTCCTTCCTCTTCGCCATCCTCTCGAGCAGAGAGGAACAGCTCTCTCAACATCTCGATGCTCTTTTCATCTTTTCTACCCAAAAGCAACCCGCAAAACCTTCTCAAATACCACTTCAACGCATCTTTACTACCCGTGGAATATAATTTTTCGCTTTCACGCTGCAACGCTCGCGCTTCCGATGTTCCTTCTCCGTTCGACTTCTTCGTCGCATCCGCGCTGTAGTCTCTCTCGTTCAAAATCTTGTTGACGGAGGACAGACGTTCCGTGGCAAAGTGATTTAAGAATAAAACTTTTACCGACCTCCGCATGGTGGTCAACGAGAAATCGTGCTCCATGAATCTCGTGTGCAAATACGTCAACGCGTCGTTGCCTAAAGCCGGGTACAAGGTTGGATCGAGGAAGACTTTTTCTCGGATTTCGCGCGAGGCGTCCGTCGGCGCGAAGAGTTTGAAGACTTTTGGTCGCAGTTTCGAAGCGGTTTCGGACGGTATGGACCGTTGTAAAGCGCTCGTGTTGGTAGCAATACCCAACAATAATATAAATGGAACGTCGCGGTGGAACGAGGCGAAAGAGGCGAGTAAATCGCTCAAGGCGGACGACCCTTGGAAGCCTTCGACGTCCGAGACTAACACCACCACCGGACGAGCTCGACCGAGTATTTTCGGCAGCGTTTCCACGCGCTCGCGACGTAAACTGTACGACGGTCTTTCGGTATTTTTATCTCTCGCGTGCGCGCCGTTAGCGTTGTTCTCGTTCGTTGTTTCGTTGTTTTGCTGTTGTTGATGCTCCGAGCCGCCGACTAAAGTGGACTCGTACCATTTCGCTATGTGCCTAACTGTTTTCGTTCCGCCGCCGCCGCTCGCCGCCGCCGCCGTTTGCGCGGTCAAACCTCCACCGCCGAGATGATGTTCCCGCGGATTCAGAAACTCTTCCACGGAAACACCGCCCGGCGCCGCGTTCCTACTTTCCAACTGTCTCGCCACGAGCGATACGCAATCCCCCAAAATCCCTCTCGAAGCCGCCGACGACGCGAACGTCGTCGACCCGCCGACTGCGTTATTCATCCCGCCGCCTCCGATACCACCGCCAAACCCGCTCTTCCTCGTCTTGACGTCTTTCGATTGCAACAACGCGCAGTGAAAATCGCTCTTAGCTAAAAATTTCGCCAACGACGCGAACGTCTCCTCGTGATCGTCCGCGTTCACGCCGCCGGCGAGAACGAGACCCGTCGGCAGAGATTCCGCAAAGTGAGGCGGTAGCTTTTTCCTTTTACCGCGCCGCACGTCTTCGTCATGGTCGTCGTCCTCCTCCTCTTCGTCTTCCTCCTCCTCCTCCTTAACCTTCTCGTCGTCGTTTTTTTTGTTCCTCCTCTTTTCACCACCGTTCTCAAACACCGTCGTTTCCGAATCCTCCACGGCGCGGCGTTTCCGAAACGTCTCTTCGACGTAGTCTCGGATCCTCGAAAACTGTCGTTCGCGTATCGCGAGCGAAGAGAGAAGTAAGAAAGGTCAGCAAATACGAAAGAACACAGAGACAAAAATTCAAACGAAAGAACGACGCCACTCACCGCTTCCAAGTTCGCCTCTCGCAACACGCTCTCAAACTTGGCGTCTATTTTCTTCCAGCACTCACGCATGCCAACTTTCCTCTCTTCCACGGCGCCGTCGTCTTCGCACGAACCGATCTTCCGAAAACTTTTCGTCGCGGGAACGCCTCGCGACGCTTTTTCTCGCGTCATTTTCCCTTTCGCTTTCCGGAAGGTGAAGCACGAGGCGTTCAAAGAATCCGCCGCCGCGTTGGTGACGGTGGATAGTGACGATGGTGGTGGATCGCGTCGATTGTGATGATGATGATGATGCGTCGTCGTCGTCGTCGTCATCTCGCGCGGAGAAAGAGTGCGTGTGAATTTTGAAAATTTTTTCTTCTGCGTTCTGGGGAAAAAAACGTCGAAAAATGTCGAGAAAAGAAAGCGCGCACAACGAACGAATACCACTAAGAGCAACCACACGACGTAATAATAATGGTCGCTGACGAAGAAAACGCCGCAACCGCCGCGCCTGTTCCTCCTCCTGTTGTTAAACCCGCCGTTGTTGTTGCGGGAGGAACAGGACCTAAACTGAACAAAGACGGCACGGAGAGAAAAAAACGCGAACCGAAGAAAGCGAAGCAGCCGAATCCGGCATCGAATGCGCAACACAAGCAACAACCGACGAAGGAACAGTTGGACGCGCAGAGAAACGCGATGCGAGAGACTCTGAAACAGTTGAAGGAGAAACGGGTGCTCCTCGGAGAAGAAGGAGAAGGAGAGGAGGGTGCGTTTGAGATCGAGAGCGTGTACGATTTAGCGCTCGGATTGGAGCTTTGGCTGCGGGATAATTCAAAGGTGAGCGCGTGTTGATTGTTACATATCGTTCGCGTATAAACTGACATTTTCTTCTCTCTCTCTCACACAAGGTATTCCCGGAAAAACCGCTGAAACAAAAGCTCGACCGAATGCTCCAGATACAAAAGCAATGCATCGAACAATTTAACTCGGACAAGTTAGACACGGAGTCGATATTTTGGGAGCTCGCTTCGCTTTACGTCATCGTCAATCGCGAAGCGGCGAGGCCGGAGCTGAACATTAAACGACCTCGGTTTACGATGACCGCGCCGATAGAAAACTTTAAAGAAGACCCGAATTTGGATAAGAAACAAAACGAAGCGAAGAAAAGAGCGATGTATCTCCCCGCGGTTGGCGACGACGACGAGGTGAGCAAAGAGGAGGTGCAACGGATGTTGGAGGAAGTGGAGAGAGAAGTGGAGAAGAAGATCAACGAAATGATGGACGGAGGAGGCGAAGGAGGAGACGGAGACGAAGAAGGTGGAGATAAAGGAGGAACCGGAGCGACGACGAGCGTTGAAACGGGAGCGGTCGAGCCAGCAGCAGCAGGAACAGAACAACAACAAGAACAACAACAAGAACAACAACAACCGAAAGTAGAAGACGGCGGCGCCGGAGGAGGAGGAGCGGCCGCCGCCGGCGGCGGCGGCGACGCGGAGATGACCGACGCTCCCGAGGCAGCTGCGGCGGCACCGTAATACACACACACACACATAACTATTTCCGTGTAACAATCAGCAGCACATCATTCTGTGCCCGCGTTTATTAGAAGACAAAGTATTCCATTTTAACAGTAAGAAGAAGCCGATCGAGAGACCGATGATCACGAAAAACCAACAAAAGAGAAAAAAAAAGAAAAAAAAAGGCGCATCTCATTGAGAGAGAGAGAGAGAGAGGATTCGATCGCTTTTTTTTTTGAAAAAAAGGCTCTTCTTTGTCTCCGTTGTCGCTCTCTCTCTCTTCGCGCTCTGTATCTCTTTCCGTCGTCGTCTTCCTCCGCGATCTCTCGCTCCTTTCGTCTCTTTCTCTCTGGGACTACTCGCTGGTGTCTTTTGTTCTTCTTCCTCTATAATTATTAGGGCATTTTTTTCTCCCGAAACCATAAACCCTAAACTCTTTTTCTTCCTTTAAAATTCGCATTTTTTTCCTGTGACAAAAAAAAACACGTTTTATACTCTCCGCGTAAAGAGAGAAGAGCGCGCACACGGAAACCACCTCTCTTCTCTCTCGCGCGCGCAAGCGCGCTCTCGTTTTCTGTGTATCGCTCAGTCGTCCTCTGACAACAGATATATCCGCGTCTCTGTCTCTCTCAAAGCAAAAAGCGTTCGGGAAAAAAGAGAGAGAGATTGAGAGAGAAAAAAAAAAATTTCGAAGACGTTGTTTTCCGTCTCGGATCACGAAAGAAAGCGCACAGGAAAAACAAAATCGGGCTCTCTCGACCAAGAGTAAGGCGGGGTGCAGAGAGTTTTCTCTCTCTCTGTCTCTCTCCGTCTCTCTGTCTGTCTCTCTCTTTTAAAGGAGATTATTTGTTGAAACGAACGATACGAAGAAGAAGTTGGCGACGGTGATTTTAAAAGAAGAAAAAAGGCAAAAGAGAGAGAAACCGCGCGCGAAGCGCTTTCGAGAGTGCATGTCCGAAGAGATCATCGTTTCGAACGGAGAAGAGAACGACGACGGCGAGAGATACGAAGAAGAAGAAAAAAAAGAAACAGAAACAGAGCGCGGCGCGAAGAACAACGACGCGAGAAGAAACGACGGAAGAGGAGAACGCAAAGAAGAGAACGAGAGAGACCCCGCGAAGAAGAAGATGAGCTTTGAGATCGAGGAGGAGAGAACGCCGTCGCCACCGCCGGTGGCTTTTCCCAAAGACGCAAATCTGGGAGGAGAAGAGGAGCAAAAAACAAAAAATATTGGAACAGATTTGAAACGTTCTTCTCGATCGCCAGCGGCGGCAGCGGCGAAAGGAGGAGGAGAAGAAGAAGAAGAAAATGATGAAGAAGAAGAAGAAGAAAATGATGAAGAAGAAGAAAAAGAAGACGTGGGGGCAAGGAGTTTGGCGATGGCGGGTTCGTTGGATGGGAAAAGCGGCGAGGACGAGAGAGAAGAGGACGCCGCGGCGGCGAGGACGACGACGGAGAACGACGCGTCGCCGTCGAACGCTTTTGTCGTTCCGAAGCTCTCTTTACCAGTTTTGGAGGCGAGCACGCCGGCGACGACGAATAGCAATAACGATACTACCGCGGGGGATACGAACGGGGGCGCCACGACGTCGGAAGCGACGACGATAGGGGAAAGCGGCCCCGGGAGAAGAACAAGAAATGGAGAGGAAGATGTGGACTTGGCCGCGTTTACGAAAAAAGGTTTGAAAAGGCTACGCAAACCGACGGAGGTGGATGAAAACGGCTTGACGAGAAGTGGGAAGAGGAAAGGCCGACTAGCAAAGGACGACACCGGTTTGACCGTTCAAGAGTTGAGAAAACAAGTGAAAGAGGAAGCATCCCCGGGAGCGAAAGATGGTAAAAGCACGCACCAAACGTGGACGAAGGAAGAAGATGAGCGCTTATCGGCTTTAGTCGAGCGGTTCGGCTCGAAGAAGTGGTCGTTTTTAGCGCAGCTCATGATCAATCGGAAAGGGAAACAGTGTCGCGATCGGTACATCAATCATCTCGCGCCGAGCATCAAAAGAGGCGAATGGACCATTGAAGAAGAGCTCATGTTAGTCCAAGGTCATCGCGTGTTAGGGACGCGTTGGGCTGCCTTAGCGAAGGTTGTGCCGGGGAGACCGGAAAATGCGGTAAAAAATCACTGGCACGCGTGCAGAAGAACGAAATTTGAAGCGAAAGCGTTGTTGCGACCGCTGTATCGATACCAGCTGAGAGAGTTGAAGACAGTCACCGAACTGCCGTCGGAGGAAAGTTTGAACGAGGCAAAAGAAAAGCTCGGCGATGAGTATCCGGGAGACGATCCGGTCGAAATGCCGAAGGGATCTTTCGAGAGCGAGGCTGAGCAAAAGACGTTCGAGAAAAAATTGGCAAAGTTGGCAAAGAAGAAGCAAGTGAGAGACTACGACCCGGACAAAGACTCGGACAGCGACGAAGAGGAAGAAGAAGCAGAAGAAGAGGACGAAAAAATAGATTCACCGGCAGCGGCGGCTGCAACAGCTAAGGAGAAGAAAAGACTAGCGAAACTTCTCAAAGAGCATCAAGAACAAGAAGAGCGCGAAAAACAACAGCGCCAGCGGCTTCTGCTCGAACAGCAACGCAAACTGCGACCGATATCGAAGGAAACCAAAGAAACGCTTGCTCGAAAGGCCTCCAATACTCTCTCTCCCGTGATTGCAGAGGTAGACGCTAAAATCGAATCGAACGCGTTGGTGGAGGCCGTAAAGAGCGAATTAGACAAGCAAGCGAAACAGGCGGCGACGACAGAGACGGAGGCGGGGTCGTTGATGGAAAAGAAAGACAATCACAACGTCCGAGCGGAGTTCAACAAAATCAAAGGCCTTCTCGGCAACGCGCTCAACACGACTGAAGAAGGAAAAGAAGAAGAAGAAGAAGAAGAAGAAGAAGAAGAAGCGCCGCCAAGGAAGAATTTACCGGTACCAAAGGCGCGAAGCTCAGACCCTTCGATGATGGAAGTGAAAGTTCCGGATATCCCGTTACCAAAAATGGGTGGGTACATCAAGTCGACGTGGAAGCAACCGGAGCCAGGAATGTTGAATCCCAAGGCAAAAGGACGGAAGAAAATGCGCCAGGACAACGACCGAGAAAACGCGAGAGAAGCAACGCCCACGAGGACACATGTGATGAGACAAGCGGATCACGACGGATACTCTTGGCGCAAATACGGAGAAAAAGAACTCAAATCGGGCACGGTCCCTCGATCGTATTACAAGTGCACATTTCCCGACTGTCCTGCGAGAAAAACCATGGAAAACGGCGTGACCCTCACGTACACCTACGAGCACACGCACGAAAAACCGCTTTCGTTTGAAAATGTCGGGGAAGTGCGACGACACGAACAAGAACTCAATTTGATTTTAGCTGCCGCCGAAGAGATGGACGGAGGAGCGAGCATGGAGACGCCGCAAGAAGAAGTGGGGGACCTCGAAGAGCACGAGCCAGAAATCGATGAAGAAACTGATCCCGTCGTGCTCGAGCGTCGTCGAGCGGATTGGCTCGAGCAACAGCTCTTTGGTCATGCCAAGGGAACAAAGTTAGCGCCCGCCGCGGCGACGTCCTTTTTTGAGCAGGATCCAACTCAGCAACATCATCAACAAAACGAACGACTAACGAAACAGAAGAGGAAGTACACGAGAAAGGTTGAGGACCAAACAACGAATTCTGGTTCCGTGAAAAAGTTCAAAATGAGCAACGCGGGGTATCAAGGACCGTGCATGCTTTGTGGCACGAAAGATACGCCGTGTTGGAGAAGCGTCGGAAGTTTGAAATTGTGCAACGCTTGCGGTATTCGCATTTACCGCGATTACGCTGTGGAGAAAGAAGAAGCTGCCGCGCTTTTAGAACTTTCGCAAGGTCCCGGTGAAGTGCGGACGAACAAGCACGAAGCTCTCCGCACTGCCAACGGGAAAGTTTTGGGGAGATTTAAAACGGATCAGCAAGATCTCGAGAGATTTGCTTTGAGAAAGTATCCAAAGTTACAACTGGTATTAACGACAAACCTGGAAACGATTGGGCTCGATGTACCTGGGAAAATCAAAGTCAGATCAAAGTCACAACCGCGAACGACGAATAGTAATAGGCAAGCGCGTAATATCGTGCAAGCATCGCCGATTGCGTCGAGAGTGCCGACGAGGAAGCGCACGATGGTAAATTACAAGAAGCGCGTCATTACGCTAGACGAGATTGTGAATAGCCACCACGACGACGACGACGATGTTGCGGAAGCAGCCGCAATGCTTCGACAACAACAACAGCAAGGTGCTTATGTCGATCGGAGCAACAACTATCTCTTTTATCTTCCCATTAAAAAGCGCAGAAACGCTCGGATGAACGAGAACGGCACGTTAACCGCGATTGACTCCGTCTCCGGTGAAGATGTTCCGAAGTACATGGAGTTCATGCAAAGATCTGGCGGTACGGTGCGAAACCCACTGAGTTTATTAGCGTCATCGGTTTCATTACGACTGGACGACATCGAAGAGCCAGAATCAGTGACGCCGCCAGAGACGAGTGAAACGCTTGCGTTGCCAACAACTTCAAAAGCGACTACTGTCGCTGCAGCCGCCGCGGAAAAGTCCAACAACGACGTCACTACGCCTTGCGCGGCGCAAGACGATGCGACAGAAACGACGACAACGACGGAAACGACGACAAACATTGATACAAAAGCAAGTCCGAATGAAAACAAAGGAGAAAAAGTAAAGGCGCAAGAACAACCGCACGCTGGACCAAAAAGAGCGCCCCTAAAGCGCGTCGCGATTGAAGATTATATTGAAGTCACGACGTCGCCGTTGGATACAAGCCGATGCGTCAATGCCGCGCGATCTCGACGTACCTCTTTGGAAGTCGCCTCGCTGACGACCAAAGCTGCGCGTGATGGTCCGATTCAGTTGAGAGGCCCGAAGGTCGTCATTTCTCGCGACAAATTGGCAGCCGGGTTGAAACGCATCGCCTCAAACGCGCGCGAAAAAATCGCAAAGCAAAGAATGAAACGCGCGGGCACTGACCATGACAGCTCGAAGCGAAGTCTTTTGAATCACTCAAACGGTCGTTGTGCAATCGCTATTCGCCACGATTCGTGCAAAAAAGGTGATTTGCAGATGATTATAGTCTGTTCATCGGAAAATTTCCGCGACGCCATCAGTTGCGCCGAAGACTGCGCTGCGCAAATAAAAGAAGATTTTGATTTCGGGAGCGTCGCCGACGCGTAAAAAAAAGGCATCTACTACGACAATGCTTCGCGAAAGCGAGGGATTTGAGCACATACCACTGTTGAAATAATATATAAACATTACAACTTGTACCATTATCATAATTTTTGCGTGGTTTAAAATTTAGGGGTTTAAAACCTTCAAAAGAAACTTTCATTCCGCAGCAGCGACGGCAGCTGTTCTTTTTTTCGCCTCTTCTTCCTCCTCTTCGACTTCCATCAACAACTCTTCCAATCTCTCCCATTCCTGGAAATAGGCGTCTCGTTTCTCCGTCTTCTCGTCGATTTGTTTTTGCAATTTCATCGCCTCGCCGACGTCCGATCCGCACGCCAGAGTCTTTTCGGAAAGCGCTTGGATGTCTTCATCCAAAACTGCCATCGCTCTTTCGATTTTGTCTATGATTTTCGGAGCGTTCGCGACTTCTTTTCTTCGTTTCTCTTTCGCTTTTCTATCCGCGGCTTCGAGTTCTTTCGCTCGCGCGGCAGCTTGCGCGGCCTCGTCGTTGCCGTCGTCGTTGTCGTCGAGCGAGCATTCTTCCACCTCGCAGTCGCGAGCGTACAAATCTGAAGCCGTGATCATTTTTCCTTCCGGCCATAACTCGACGTCAATCGCTCTGGTGTCGCCCTCTCGCATGTCTTCGCCGCCTCTGCACCTGACCACAGTCGTCGGTTTTAATCGAGATGCAAATCTGGGATTGTGCGTGACGCATATAACTCCTCCTTTCCAATCCCTCAAAGCGCTCGTGATGGCATCTATGCTATTTATATCCAAGTGATTCGTCGGTTCGTCCAACAGAAGGCAATCGACTGGTTTCAACATGAAACCAGCCAACGCGACGCGCGCTTTTTCACCTCCAGAGAGCTCGCCGATGGTTCGGTCGATGGCCGCCGTACCGGTTATACCTAAAGAACCTAACGCAGAACGAGCCATTTGATCGGTTATCGTCGCTTTCTTAGATCCGATGCCCGACCCAACTCTGGCAACGTCGAGAACGTACTCTAATCCGGTCTTATCCAACGGTAACTTCTGCGCTAAATCTTGATCGAAATAACCTAATTCGCAATCTTCAGAAACTCTCAACTCGCCGGATTTTGGCGGAATGACTTTCGCTAACGTCTTCAAAAGCGTAGATTTTCCGGCGCCGTTTCTGCCACAAATTAAGATTCTACTCTCTCTTTCGATTTCAAACGTCGCATCGGTCGCAATCGGTTCGTCTTTACCTTCGTATCCCACGCACAAACCTTTCGTCTGGATGTACATTCTCGTCGTATTTGGCGGGTCCGCCAATCTCAACGAGATGTTGTTGTTTTTACTACTGTTGCTACTGCTACCGCTATTGCTATTCATTTCTTCGGCTTCGTCCACGTTCATCGCACCAGCCGTCTCGGCGTCGATCTGCGCATCCTTCAAAATCTCCAACGCCTTCTCCAATTTTTTCTCCTTATCCTTCGCTTGCTTCGCTTTGGTCGCTTTCGCGCCGTACGTGTTTATGAACGTTTCCAACTTTTTCGTCTCTCTCCCGGTCCTTTCGAGAATCTTCTGCGCCTCTTTCGCTTTCGCGGCTTTCGCCCTCAAATATTGCGCGTACGAACCAGGATACGAGACCAATTTTTTATTCTTCACCTCGACGATTCTCGTGCACACCTCTCGCAACACCTCTTCGTCGTGCGAAACCAAAAGAATCGTGCCTTTGTACTTTTTTATCCAACTTTGCAACCATTTTTTCGCGTTGGAGTCCAAATGATTCGTCGGCTCGTCAAGTAAGAGAAAGCCGCCATTCACTCCAGTTTTCTCGCACTCGCCAGCCTCGCTCAACAACAGTTTGGCCAAACTCACGCGCATTTGCCATCCTCCAGATAAAGACGCGCACGATTGCGTCGCCCACGTATTCTTATCGAAACCTAAACCGGACAACACGCCGCTGATTCTCTTCTCCGCGTTATCTCCGTCCACTCTTTCCCACTCGGCTCGCGCTTCCGCTTCTTCCGCGGCGCTCGTAAACGCGTTCTCGCCAAACATCTTCGCCTTCAATCGATTCAAAGTCTCCATCTTCGACGTCGCCTCGTCGTATATCGTCAGCGTTGAACCGCTCGTTCCCGTTTGTTCTAAATATCCCAGCTCCACGTTCTGCGCGATCACGCAATCGCCGGAATCGTGTTCCATCAATCCGCCGATAGCTCTCAAAAGTGAGCTTTTCCCGCAACCGTTTGGTCCAATCAACCCGCAACAGTCCCCAGGTTCTACTCTGATGGTTTGATCTAAAGAAGTCATCGACAATAAATCGTCCGCGCCTCGAGAGAGACGTATGTTCTTTATGCTCATGACCGCGCCAGCCGTATCGCCGCGCGGTACACCAGACGTCGTCGCGCGCGCTGAAGCTCCTTTCGCGGTTCGGATAATGCCGCGACGAAGACGAAGACGAAGACGTTCGCAGCGACGCGGATTATTCCATGCCGCCGCAGACAAAGACAAAGACGAAGACAAAACGGTCGTCGTCATCTTCTCTTCTTCTCTTAAACGACGACGACGACGACGACGACGACGACGACGACGAAGCGCGCGCGTGTGCAAGAAAACCCAAAGAGAGAGAGAGAGAGAGAGAGAGGTGACGAGTGTTGGGGAAACCGCTGCTTCGTGTGTTTATTTTTGGAGACGTCCACAACCCCACACGCAGCGCGAAAAGCCTTTAAACTGATGGATGAGCAAAACGCGAAAGATGCTGCGGTGCGCTTTTTTATTACATTTTTTGGAGTTTTTTCATCCTCCCAATGTTAGGAAAGCTATGCCCCTCGCTACTCCACGAAAAGCACACCACGTTCGGGACTTCGGGGGACGGGCCGCGAGTCGTCGTCGCGTGGTTCCGTACTCTAAAAGCAGTTCTGAAAGTTGCGCGATAACGCGCACGAATGACCAGTAGCGGATGATACCTAGTGCTAGTAATTCTACTGGTATATACATATAGTTTTTTGTTTATTCTTTGATGCTTGGTCGACGGCGCTTCTCGGCTTCGAGTTCTCTCAAGCGCGTGCTGCTCAGTTTACCGCCACCGTTCTCCTCTCCGCCTTCTTCACCTCCGTTCGTCTTCTTCCTTCCTAAAAGTACGTCGACTACGACCAACTCTAACTCTGGAAACCCGCGCTTCTTTCTCTCTTCGTTGATCTTTTCGCCGCCTTCGACGGTTTCCTCGGAGACGACGAGCGCGTCGACGTCCTCTCGCGTCGCCGCTATCGGCCAATTTTCATCCAACGGGCCAAAATTTACCATTAAACCCACCGGAGCGGACGCTTTGATGAAATCTCTACAAAACTGTTCTCTTTCGGCGTACGATTGGAGGTACTCTTTATATTTCTTGTTCGCCAGCAACGCTTCGCCGGTGACGCCGACGTCCAACCGTTTTTTGGCGACGGCGACGGCGCACGCCAAGAGCAATCGGTGGCCCGCGTGCGCGTGGTCGAACGTGCCACCGACGCACACGTTATCGAACCGTTTCGTGTGCGCTCTGCTGTTGTTTTTTCCCTTCTTTTCTTTCGCGCTCGCACCAGCGCCGCCACTCCCATCGCCACCTCTCGCCTCTCTTCTCTCCCCGTCCCAGTACGGCGAGTCTCTCAACACCGGAATCACGTTCTTCGCGCACGCGTTTTCATCCGCCGCGATCGAATCATAAATCGCGTGCAATATCGGCAAAACGTCCACGTTTGCGTACAAACTCGACACGGCGGCCCCAACAACGCCGTTATTATCGTCGTCGTCTTCGTCGTCGTCGTCGTCGATGCCGTCAAATTTAAAATTGATCCGAACGTTTGCGTTTTCCCTCTTCCGCGCCAGGAAAGGAATCTTCCTCTCGATTTCCTCTCGAATCTCCTCGACGTTCAATCTCGTCCTCGTTCGCGCGTTTACCAAACAAATCGTCGTCGCGGTTGGAATGTTGTTATCGTCGTCGTCGTCGTACGAAGAAAAACTCGCCATCGTTTTTTGACTGGTGGTGGTGGTCTCGGTTCTCCTCCCGTTAATGTTGTTATTATTTCTTCTTCGTCGTCGTAACGGACTCC
>Ga0255763_1001245_pt1 | contig 26692 bp, 16 predicted proteins | sample 041ome_2_FD_179963 | JGI IMG/M metagenome (GOLD analysis project Ga0255763, IMG submission 179963) | Coastal salt marsh microbial communities from the Groves Creek Marsh, Skidaway Island, Georgia - 041406US metaG (version 2) | ecosystem: Environmental > Aquatic > Marine > Intertidal zone > Salt...
TAAGACTATCACGATACGCGTGACGTATAGTATGCAGTGTGCGCCCATGTGTGGTGTGTGGTGTGTGGTGTATGTGGTGTCTGACTGAATGCGTGTGCGACCGACCGCGCCGCCCGCGCGCGCCGACCGACCGGCGCGCGAGACGCGGACGCGCGGCGACGCGACGCGACGCGCGCGCGGCGCGACGCCGGGGCGACGCGGTGACGCGCGATGCGCGCGCGTCAGCTCGAGAGCGCGCTGAGCGCCAACGTGGACGAGACGTTCGCGACGCCGAAACAGCGACTCGAGCAGTACCCGACGAACGCCGCGCTCGCCGCGGGCGTGCTGCACGGCGCGCGCGCGCGAGGGGACGTCGAGGGGAAGTTCGTCGTGGATTTAGGGTGCGGGACGGGGATCCTGAGCGTCGCGGCGACGCTGTGCGACGCGGCGGTGGTGGTGGGGGTGGACGTGGACGAGGACGCGCTGACGCGGTGCGCGGAGAACTTGCGAGCGTTTGAACCGGCGCTGGAGGTGGAACTGGTGTGCGGGGACGTGATCGATGGGAGTTGGACGCTCGGTGGACGACGGATGGGGCGGGGGGGGAAGAGGTGCGACACGGTGTTGATGAATCCGCCGTTCGGCGCGTGGCGCGGCGGCGCCGACGTGGCGTTTCTCCGCGCGGCGTTTAAGATTGCGGATGGGGCGATTTATAGCTTACACAAGACGTCGACGAGGGCGCACATAGAGAAAGTGGCGAAGACAAGGTTTCACGCGCGCGAGGCGGAGGTGTTGGCGCAGTTGAAGTACGACTTGCCGGCGACGTACGGGCACCACAGGGAAAAGTCGGTGGAAATCGCCGTGGATTTGTGGCGATTCGAGCCGACGCCGGGGGCGGTCATAGATGACGAGGCGTTAGAATTAGAATTAGCACACGATGCGTCGATCGACGGCTTGGCGCGCGATTTATCGAGCAAGGCTCACGTGCGCGGCGGGCGTGGCGGCGGGCGCCGAGGCGGTGGGCGCCGAGGCGCGCGCGGTGGTCGAGGAAAGTGATTTGTGATTAAAAAACTGGTCTTAGTCAATCGATGATCCTCGTGTAAGAATAAGGCGCGGAACTTTCATCCGCTCGGAGTCGCGAAGAGCAGCTGCTGGAAATCTCCTGTACTTTTTTTACTTTTTAAACTGCTGGAGTGAAGAATGAAGTCGGTGGCGAGCGATCGACGAAGCGAGCGGCGCGTCGTCGTCGCGGCTGTGAATAAAACCGTTTTATTGTAGTATCCATTGCTGACTCCTTAGGCTTGGGTTGGCTGGACACGCATGCGTTCCATCTGCGCCTCCTTCGGGAGTTTCACCTTATCCGCCAAGCGGAAGAACTTCAACACGCTGATGACCATCCAAGTCATATCAATTTGCCACCAACGTAATCCGTGGCGAGCGCTAAATTCGAAGGCGTGATGGTTGTTGTGCCAGCCTTCACCGTACGCCAAGATACCTATGAGCCAATTGTTGCGAGACAAATCACCCGTGTTGAACTCTTGCGAACCCCAGCAGTGCGCCACCGAGTTCACCGCCCAAGTGATGTGCCACACCCACACGGTGCGCACGCAGAAACCCCAAACGAGCCACGGCAAACCGCCGAGGGCGAACAACACAGCGGCGGACGCGGCGATATGCCAGATGTACGTCTTCTCCATGAAGCGGTAGAACGGCTGCGCCGCGAGCTCTTGGGCGTTCGAGCGATCCCCCACGCGCTCGATGGTCGCCTCGTTATCCAACAACCATCCGGCGTGCGACCACCAGAAGCCTTCGTACGGCGTGTGCGGGTCTTTGGGCGTGTCGCAGTGCTGGTGGTGGTGACGGTGGCTCGACGCCCACTCCAACGGGTCACCTTGCATGGCCAACGCACCGCAGTACGCGAGCGCGTACTCGAGCCACTTGGGCGTGCGGAACGACTTGTGCGCAATCTGCCTGTGATAGCTCAGCGTGATACCGAGGCAACCAGTGATGAAATACATCGCCAAGAAGCACTTGAACGCTCCCCAGGTGAAAGTAAACGGCGCGAGCAGGCACCCGAGGTGCATGACTCCGATGAAACTGACGTACGTGATATCCGTCGGAATCCACTTTCTCAAAAACGCGTTGCGCTTCGGACTCGCCAAAATATCCGAAAGGAAAACCTTGTGCGCGGGCTTCACGCCGGCCCACGCCCCTTTTGCCGCCGCCGCCGCCTCACTGTTCACCGAACTCCACAACTCGACCGCCTTATCGACGCCTTCTTGTCCGAGTCTCTTCCAAACCACCGCGTCGTCGTTCTCGTCCCCGAGCTCGATCACCCCCGGCGCCGTGATGCTTCGCGTCTTCGTCCCCATTCTCGGCATCGCCACCGTTTGCGTCGTGGACACTGCGCGCGTTCAAAACGACCATCGCATCATTCGTCAGTCATCTCGCATCGCTCGTCGACCCCTCGCTTTCGTCCGCGTCGTCCGCGTCTTCGCGCCGTCTCGCGATCCCTCGCGTCTCCCCGCTCTCGCCCGTCCTCGTCCGCGCGTCGTCCGGTCCGCGCGCGCGCGTCGCGCGTCGTTCGCGAATCGCGTCTCGCGCGTCCGCGCGGTCGCGGTCGCCGTCTCGCGCGTCGCGCGCGCCGCGCGGTCGCCGTCCCGCGTCCGCCAGCGCGTCCGGCGAACGATCCCATCGTCTTCGCCGCGCGCGCGCGTCGCCGTCGTCGCGCGCGCGTCGCGGTCGCGTCGCGGTCGCATCGACGCACCTCTCGCGTGTCTTCTCGCGGTGAGCTGGGCGCTGAGCGCGCATCGCGCGTGCGAGGCGGACGTCATGACGCGCGCGCGTGTGACGTCGTCGGATAACGCGGTCGGTCTGGATGGGTTGGAATAAACGGTATTGTGTATGAATCTGATACTATTATTGTATGTAAAATATGGGTGTTCGGACAAGCGGTGAAGGATGGAGATTCGAATCGGTGACTCGCCGCTCGCGCGCGCGCGAAAGAAACGGGCTAACGCGGCTGCGCGTTCTTCAAATACGCCTGGGCGTAGAGCGCGGAGAAAACTAAGGCGGTGCCACACCATTGCTGCCACGTCAGTGGATGGAGGAATAACACGCAGCTGAGAAGAATGCTGAGTAGCTGTCGCGTCGTCATGATGGCGGCGAAGAGCAACGCGCCGAACTCTTTGATGGTGTACAGGATGCAGAGCTGACCGAACATCGAACTCAATGACAGAGTGATGATATCGGATAACACCGCGGGGTGACGGGCGATGAACTCCAGGGCCTCCCAAATCGCGCCGTCGGATAAGAGCCAGGCGACGGAGAGGCACGCGCTGACTCCGTTGACGTACAACATTTGATTGTACGTCTCCATTTGGTATCCTTTGAACAGCTTATCCTGAAACGTGCTCGTGAATCCGTCGAAACCGAGATAGCCTAACATTAACATCAATCCTTTCGCGCTGGTGTTCGAACTCTTGGCGCTGTGCTTGTGCGTCAAATCGCCGTACAACGCGAAAATGGTACAACCGAGCGTGACGCACGACGCTATGACGTAATCGTTCAGTGTATACCGTCGCTGATTGATGAAATATCCCCAAATCATCACCGGTATCATCTTTGCGCACTTTCCGAGCGTTTGCACCGGGAACGACACGTATCGCAGCGCTTCGTATTGGCACGTCGTCGCCAGCACGTTGCTCGCGCTCACCCCCGCATACTTCCAAATCGGCGCCGCCGGTTGCACCATCCCTTTCGTGTACGCCAGGATCGCCGCCGCGAGCGACGCGCTCAGCACGCGGTTACTCAGCACTAAGAAGACGCTGTATTTGAAGTATTCGCTCTCGACCCCGTACGGTCTCGTCATGATCCGTTCTTGCAAGATGCCGTAGACGATGAGAGAACCGACGACGCCGACGACGCACATGGCGATCCTCGTCATCGGCGTCTGCGACTGCATCACAGACGACGGTTTGGACGTCATCGGGTCGGTGAGCATGAGGGCGGCGATCGGAGAGGCGCGCTCTGCGGCGACGCGGGCGAACGGCGCGGGAGCAGGCGGTCGAGCGGTGATGAGTCGATGATAGCTCACTGGATAGTTGAGGGATAGTTGATGAATTGAATTACCCTAAACCTTTCTTTCGTCGCCCCACATTTTTTCGTACCTCGCGCGATCATCCGCGATGGCGCGCTCGCTCGCGACGATTTGCGTTCGCAAGGCGTCGCACTCGGCGTCTTCAAGTAACCCGGCGCGACACACCTTTACGGCCTCGGCGTGGAGACTCGCGGCGCTGAGCGCAGCCGCTTGTGCTGCGTACGCGATTCCTAGGCGCGCATCGAGCTTGACCGCGGTTTTGGCATCCGCGAGGGCGTCTTCAATCTTGCCCGCGCCGAGGTTGGCGGCGCTTCGTTCGCAAAACAGCGCGGCGTTTGCGCGATCAAGTCGTATGGCCATAGAGTACGATGCGATGGCGGCCGTGAAATCTTGCGCAGCGAGCAGCTCGTTCGCGCGATCTCTCGCTTTCCGGGTGACGATTTCGTCCACAGGTTCGGGCGCGGTGACGGCGCCACGCAACTGCGGTTTCGGCGCGACGCACTTGCGTTCAATTCTCACGGGAAGTGCGTCCACGTACGACTGAATCTTGGCGACAATTTCCGACTTTTCGCTCAGTCCACGACACGAGGCATCGTTTGCGGCGAACGAGTCCAGGACACCTTTGGCGCGTTTGATCGTGTACGAACCTTGGCGAAGAAATTCTTCACGCAACGTTTCGAGCGCGGCACCAGTTTTCAGCAAAGTGACGACGTCATGGTACCCTCGATGCGTCGCAATATCAATCGGTCGCTCGTCCACGTCGTTTGCGCGATCGACATCGGCACCACACTCGTGCACAAGAGTGCGAAGCGCCTCAAGCGCACCAGAACCAGCCGCTGAGTGCGCCGGCGTGCTGTCGCCCTTGTTTATGACGTTCGGATCCATACCGCGAGCGTACAACCAACGAATGCATTCGACGTGGTTCTTCGAAGCAGCCCAGTGCATGGCGGTGTTCCCAGAAAAACCATAGTTTGTGCCATCACCGTTCGCGTATAGTAAGTTCTCGTCTGCATCGAGAATCGTGCGCATGACACCCAAATCTCCCGCCTTGGCTGCGCCGAGCCAACGTCGTTGTGCATCCTTGTCGAGCTCGATGGCTGGGATTTCATCTTCTTCTTGTACGACCGGCAGTTCTTCGCATACGCCACAAAACACGCCAGTTCTCGCGGTGTCTCCGCCGAGTATGTCGATGAGTTTGCCGCTTCGCTGCATTCGTATGGCGACATCACACGGCGACTCGCCAATTTCATCCACCTTATCTGTTCGCGCGCCGCGCGCGACGAGTAGGGCTGCGCACGTTTCCTGACCATTCGCCGCCGCCGAGTGTAACGCCGTGGCACCGCATGCGTTGGAAAAATTGGGATCAAACGAGCACGCGTCGAGCAACCACGTCAACGCGCCGACGTGTCCCTTCGCCGCCGCCCAGTGCGCGGCGGTGTGTCCGACACCGCTCGAGCGCTCGTGCACCAACGAAGGCTGTTCTTTATGAAGTATTTGCATGGTGATCAAATCTCCCGCCTTGGCTGCGTCCAACCAACGTCGCACCTCCAATGCAGACGTGTGCGTGTACGAACGCTCGGAATCGTCGCTCGCGACGCCACTCGAACGCCGTCCTCCAAAACGCGGGGAACCATAGCTCGGCGAGCCGTAGCTCGGTGAGCCGTAGCCGAATTCCCCATCCTCGTCGTCTGAACTGTCGCCGTAATCGCGTCCTAAACCATTGATGCCACCCGCGAAATCTTGCATCGACTCCATCAAGCGCGCCATGGCTTCGTCCATGTCTTCACCTTCGGGAAACTGCAAGCCGTCAAGCTCATCCTTCATGGCGTCCATGATGAACGCGCGCAACTCTTCTTCCTCGCTCAATCCTCCCCTGGTCAGTGTTTCGCCCCCCGCGCCGCGGTTCTTCGCAGCCTTCGCCGCTAACTCGCTCGCGAGCGCGGCTAACGCGTCCTCTCCGTGTTCGTCGACGAACGCCTTGACCTTCGGCGGCGCCGTGAACGACGACTCGTCGAACCTCAAACCGTCTGGAAACGTTCCTTTCGGAAACAAAAACTTTGGAAACGGAAACGGGGGCATCGCCTCGAGCTCCTCCGTGGACATCCCTCTCGTCAGCGCCGCGACGTCCTCGCCGCCGAATCTTTCCTCAAACAACGCTCTAAACGCGTCCACGTACTCCTCCACGTCCACGTCCTACGTGCACCGAAACGCATCAGTCAGTCACTCAAAATGATCACAATCACGTCGCGCGACGCACCATCTCCGCCATCGATCCCCCGGCGTCGTAAAATTCTCGCTTCGCGTCGTCTTTTAAAATCTCGTAAGCCGCCTGCGCCTCCACAAACTTTTCATCCCCGTCATCTTGCCCCGTCGGGTTCGCTCGTCCCCGTCGGCGATCGGGATGGTGTTTAATGGCGATAGACCTGTACGCGCGCGTGATCTCTGACGTCGTCGCCGCGCTGTCGACGCCGAGAATCGCGTAAAGGTTCGGTCGTTCGGCGTCACTCTCATCGTCGAAATCTTCATCGAAAACGACCGTCTCGCGACGCGTGGACGCCGTCGTGGACGCCGAAACCGCGCTCGATTGACGATCTATTATTTCATCGTCGTCGAGTTCGATGACGCGAGGCATGCGCGCGCTCGAGGGGACGTGGGATGCGTCGGCGTGTGACGCTCGCGGCGCCTCGCCTCGATGTTCGACGCTCGTCGTTTACAATCGCGCTCTAATTTCGCGCGCGCGCGCATCCGATCCACACGTTCGCGCGTCCACGCATCCACACTCTCAATAAATCCACGGCGACGCTACGCGCGCGCGCGTTGAAGCACCAACCCCACGAATTTGACGTCCTCCTTTCCGTTCGGCGTGTCGATTTGGACGCCGTGCGACGCCAGCGCGTCCATCACTTTATCGAACGGTTTCGCGTCGCACTCGTAGTACGCCTTCACCTTGCGCTTCGCCGGTGGATTCAACCACGTCGTGACGTCCACGGGTGCGCTGACTTCGAACACCGCGGTGCACAGGCGCAAGACGTCGCCCCGCTCGACGCCGGCTTTCGCCGCCGCGCCGTTCTCCACGACCTCGTCCACGAAAATCTCCGTCGTCGCGCCGCTGAGCCGCTGCTCGAAGACGACGCCGAGCGGGCGCGTGAGTTCGAAGCACACCGCGTCGGTGGCGTCCGGGAACGCGAGCGCGACGGCGGCGGGGGTCGGACCGCCGAGGTCGACGGCGAAGGCGCGACGGACGACGCCGGGCGTTTGCGTCGGTTCGTCCTCGCCCGTGCGACGGACGACGGCGGCGCGGCATCGAGCGTCGCGGTGTCGCGTCGAGCGCGCGCGCGCGCGAAGCGCGGGAGGATCGGGGGCGCGACGCGGCGCGGCGGACATGGCGCGAGTCGCCGAGTGGGGCGAGCGCGGCGAGCGAGACGAACGCGAGGCGAGGGACGGTGGGCGCGAACGAGACGGACGCGTCGTCGATTCAAGTCTATTCATCAATTCAATTCTTTCGATTCGGTCGGCGTGGATCGGGATCAGGAGGCGCGGGCGGCGGATCTGACGTGCGAGACGACGCGCTCGCGGACTTGCGACACCGGGAGCGGCCGGGCGTCGCTTTGGTTCCACTGCGCGTGCTCGTTTTCCAGCGCCTCGAGCGCCCAGCGTTGGGTGAGGCGGTCGTAGTTTGCTCGTGGATCGTGCAAAGGGTGGCTCGGCGCGCGGAGGTCTTCGACTTCCATCGTCACGAAGGCGGTGACGGCGTCGGCGAAGAGCTCTGATCGCGGATCTTCGAATTGCGCCGGGAGCGGTTGCGTGAGCAAAGGCTTACTCGCGGTGGCGCGTGGTCGTTGAGGCTGGCGAAGCGGTTCGTCGCGCGCGCGTTTTATCCCTCGACCGTCGTCGTACGACGAGTGCGGCGGAGCGGCGGCGGGCGGAGGTCCCCAACCGCCGTCGCGCTGTTGCGGCGGGTACGCTTGCGATTGCGGACGCATCGCTTGCGACAGGCTCGATTGCTGCTGCGGCGGCGCACCGTAGCCACCACCGTAGCCGCCGCCTCGAATACCGCCGCTGGACATGGCGCTTCTTGGCGGCGCGCTACCGTTAAAGCCGCCTCGACCGCCGGACATCGCGCTTCGCGGCGGCGCGCTACCGTTGAACATCGATCCCGCGGGCGAACTCCCGTAGCGATTCAAAGAACCGGTGGATGGAGATCGCATCCCCCAACCGGCGCCCGACCCCGAACCCGAGTCATTTCGACGAAGCTGCTGCTGCGGAGGCTGCGCGCGCGGACGTTCGGGCATCGGTCCCATGACGCCGGTGCCGATGTACTTGTACTCGAAATCTCGCGCCAGCTTCATCAACGGCGTGTCGTTCGCCACGCGCAAGTCGCCGATGGCTTGCATCAGCGTCCCCGCCGCTGTTCTCGTTTCACCGATGCGAGTGATGACAAACTCTTTGAAATGAAGCATCAAATCCATCAAGATTTTCAAAATCTTGCGCTGAAGCGCGGCGTGCGCCGCGGACGCAGTCGGACCGCCGAGGACGTTGATGCACTTTTGAAAGCACGACATGACGCCGCCGCCGACGAGTTCTTGCTGCAGACTGGGATTTTTCGTCAACGAAATCGCTTCGAGAATCAAACCGAGATCGCGAGTGTTGATTTGCGTCACACCGTCGGCGTCGACTGGATAGCACAAGTTGAAAAGCTGCACGCAGTGCGACACGGCGTCCTTCGAACGCAACCCCCCAGTCGTGGATTGCAACTCCTCCATGGTGAGATCGACCTCGGTCCGCTTCTTCGCCCCGGCGGACATCGCGCTCCACTTTTGCGCGTACGAACCCGCGGGAATCTTGACGCGACGGACGTTGGAGCCACCGCTCGATCTCGCCGCGCGCGCCGCGCGGTTTTCGTCTCGTTCCGTCGCCTTGCGCTGTCGCTCGATTTCGCGAACCTCCTCGGGCGGTCGCCAAGACTTGTTTTCGGCCTTGACGGCCACCTTTTTCGGTGCGTACTTGTCCGCCATCTGTTCTCGTCCCTTGGCTTCTTCTTGCGCGATGAGCGCCTCGTCGAGTTCGCGCATTATCGGCTCCGGATCGTCCTCGTGCCCCTCGTCGTCGTCGCCGTCGACGTTGTACGCCTTGGCCGCCTCGGCGGCTTTCGCGCCGCCGATCCACCCGCAACACGCGCCCGCCATGCAGTAGCATCGCGACGGTTTCTCACCGAAGCGCTCAAACTTGTAATCGATCGTCAGCTCCTCCCCCTCCTCGATGTCTCGCGTGGCGAATATTCCGATGCACAGCTCCCCGCGAACCATCCACTTTTGCGTCTCGCAATTCGGCGCGCACGAGTGATTTAAAAACCGCCCCTCGTTTCCTCGAATCGTCGCGTCGATCGTTTCGCTGCTCGACAGCGTCATGAAGTAATAATGACTCCTTCCCTCGTCTTGATACCGCCGCTTCCGTTCCTTGTACGCCTCCTCGTGCAAAACCTCCCCGCAGTACTCCAACACGAACTCCCCCGCGCCGACGCGCTCCGCGGCGAACAACCCGTGTCCCTTTTTCCCCGTTCGTCGCACCGTCGTCGCTCTGCTCTCCCCCCGACTCATCCTCTGATTCCCGCACGCGCTCCCGCACGGACAGTGCGCCGGATCGCACTCGCTCAGCACCAATCGATTCAAACAATCGCTCCCGCACCCCGCGCCGCTCTCCGGCGCGCACGCGCAGATCATCGCGTCGTCCTCCGACGGCGTCCTCGGCGCTCGGTGCGCGAATATATTTCGCGTCGTCCTGTACCACTCGTTCGTCACCGCGCTTCGGCGCGCTCGCGCGCCCGAATCCTGATCGTTCGCGTCCGCATCATTCGTCGCGCGCGTCGCCGCCCGCGCCTGCGCGGCCATCAAGTGATCGATCTCGTCGTCGTCCAGCTCCTGCGCGTCGTCGCACGTCGAGAATTTCTGATCCAAATTCTGATGACAAAACCACGCCGTGTGCTCCCCCAACCGGTCCGCGACGACGCGCGGGACGCGGCGCCACGTCTCGCACGAATCGCACTGCACCCACGCGTCCGTCGTGAGCGGCGTTTCGCCGAGCAATCGCGTCAGCGCGTCGCTCGGCGCCATGGCGTCGATCGATCGGCGTCGCGCAGTGACGCATCGGATTCGGCATTTCGCGACGCGGTTCGCGCGCTGACGCCGAACTTCGGCGTGGATTCGCGCGCGTCACTGCGCGGGACGCCTTCGAGCGACGCGAGGATACGCGAATCCGTCGCGACGCGCCGCGAGGGGCTCGAACGCGCACAGATTTGCGAAAGATTTGAAGATTTGAAGATTTGATTCGATCCGACGCGTTCGAATGAGCAACCCGTTCGAGACGACGCCCGCGCGGGCGTCGAACCCGTTCGAGAGCGGACACGCGCGACGCGCGAGCGACGAAACGCAGGATGGGTTCAGTAACCCGTTCGAGGGGGCGTCGACGACGACGGAGGGCGGCGGCGCGGGGGGGTTCGGCGAGACGCTGCCGGACGTGCCGATGCCGGAGAGCGCGTACGAGCGAGCGGTGGGAAGCGGGGGGGCGCCGCACTCGACGTTCGGGGCGTACGACGTCGCGGCGGGGGCTGGGGCGACGGGAGGGGGGGTGGAGGCGGCCGCGGAGGGCGGGCGGTCGGCGTTTCGATCGGCGACGAGCGCGTTTAAGGGCGCGTTCGGCGGCGGGTCTTCGTCCGCGTCCGCGGTGGGGGGGACGCAAGGCGCGATGGGGACGAGCGCGGGCGGCGGTGGCGCGTCGGCGGCGTCGTTGACGGCGGCGCGACGCGACCTCGAGCGTCGCGAGGCGGAAATTTTACGGCGAGAGCGCGACTTGGAGGTTCGCGAGCGGTCGGCGCGAAGCGGAGGGGGAGGGAAGACGCCGAACTGGCCGTTCTCGTTCTGGGCGTTCACGTACCACAACATCTCCGACGAGATTCATCCGCACCACCGATCGTGCGTGAGGTTCTGTTACACGGTGTACTGCGTCTTCGCGCTCGCCCTCGTGAGCAACTTTTTCGTGGCCATGGCGCGCATGTTCTTGCACATGGACTTCGCGGCGTTTCTCATGGCGTTCATATACATGGTGTGTGGCATCCCCGGTGCCTACATGTTGTGGTACAGACGAGTTTATAATTCGTGCAAAACCGACCGCGCGTTCGGGTTCCTTTGGTTCTTCTTGATGTTCATGGTGCACATCGGATTCGTCTTCTTCGCCACCCTGGCGCCGCCGAACATGTTCGGCGCGCAGAAATGGTCGCTGTGCGGAATATTGAATCTCAACGAAGCGCTGCAAGGCAACAAGGCCATTGGCGTCATGCACACCATCGTCATGCTGCTGTTCGCGGCGGACTCCGTCTTGTCCGTCTTGGCTATTCGCTGGGTGTACAGCTCGTTCCGCAGCGGCGGGCACACGCTCGAGCAGGCGCGCGCCGAGGCGTATCGGGAGGGGATCGCCGCCGCCACAACGGGCGGCATCGGCTCGGCTGCGGTCTAGGCGAGCATCTCAGCGGGTTAGCACCACTAATTAGCGTTTTGCATATTACAACAGATTTTCTCGATTGGTCTCAGCACGTCTGAATGTCTCTGTCCCACGACTTTTCGTAGTTCTCTACGGCAAAGTTGTAAATTTTCGTTTGATGCCACAGTCCTTGTTTGATCTGGTGCATCATGTTCTTATCTTCCTCGTACTGCTTCAACCTCGCTTGCAGCGCCGGCGTTAATCGACCAGCGCTGTCATTCTTGAAGAGCGACTTGACGGCGTTGAGATCCAACGTCGCGAAATCTGGAAGCTTATTCTTAAGCTTGGCTAATCCGTCGTGCAAGTTCTCCGTGATCAAGTATCGCATGCAACCACTCATTAAATTATTCTTCGCGGCGTCGATGTGACACTGGGAGTCACGCGGGAACGCCCCCGGGGCGATCAGATGCGTCCAATCGTCGCCTTGCGTAAAGTAAAACCATTCCAATGGATTGAGTGGACACGAGCCTTGCTTTTTCCAAGCCGGCATCCACATCGCTCGGTTCTCCGCGCCTTCGAGGCAAGAATACTTGTAGTGACTCATAAAGCGCTGAAAGGGATTTCGTAAAACGGTGAGGTACATGCACGGCGCCTCCGTGGTTGAGCACAAGCCCATATTATACGACCCCTTCGACATCATCCGCTGGCCCTTGGCGTAGCCTCTCGCCAGATTTTCGTCGGTAAACGCCTTGAGCTTACTTTTCATGAGATGCGTGGTTTGCCAAACATTGCGCGACGTGGCGTCTAAGAGCGGTTTCGTGTACCATGGGTCGCGGTACAGGTTGTGATTTCCAAAGACGCTCCCGTGTCGAGCGTCCAAATGAGATTGCACCTGCTGCAAAACTTCGCACAAGTACGTCCCCCCAGCCTTGGGAATGTGCACGAAATTATACATCATCGCCGAGTTTCCGGACTGCTTGATGCTCTTCTCGTACCCGCTTGACGGCAACATGTACGGCGACTCTGAATTCTTGTTCACCATGCCCGTCATGAACATCGACTCCGCCTTTATGTGATCGTACGTCGGCATCGCCGCGATCGTTTTATCACCCTTATGCAGCTCATTTTCGTGATTCATCGCCCTCACGATGTAATACTTTTCCACGTCCTCCAATCTATTCCGGCTCGTTTGTCGCACGCACGTCTTGCTCGGCACCGTGTCGCTAAACTTCCGCCCCAGCGCAATCTTCCCCGCCACGAAGTCCCTGCGCCACTCCGAAGCCCCACCTAGTTCGGGGAACAACGTCACGACCTCACCACCGCGACGAACGGTGGACGCGCGCGCGACGCCCACCGCCGCGAACGTCGCGCACGCCACCGCCAACGCCGCTCTGCCCGCGATCGACCACTTTCCTCGCGCTGTCGGCGTTGCTTCGCCTTCACCGCCCGCGTGACGCGCGCGATCGGCAATCTCTACGTCCACCGCATCGCGCGCGGTGGTTTTCACGACCAACGGCGCGCGCTCGGCGTTGTGGGCGCTCGTTTCTTTCGTCATCGTCCAGAGGGTGTTACGCCCCGCCCGCCGCGAGAGATCGTCGCTCGGGGCGTCGCCGGCGATCGCTCGCGAACGCGGAGGCGTCGCTCGCGCTCGAAAGCGTTTTAGACGCGCGTTCGAGCCGTGGGCGTTCGCGCGAGACGCCGCGCGCGGCGCAGTGAGGCGCGAGCAGACATCGACGAGACGGAGGACGAGGCGCCGGCGGCGCGCTCGGCGATTTTGGACTTTGGACGCGCGCTCCATCCAGCGCGTTGATGCGCGTTGATGCGCGTTGATGTTACAGTTATGGTTCTAATTTTGGGATCTGATTAGCAGCTCCCCGGCGCGCGCGCCCAGTTGGCTTCGTATTTGGCGACCGCGTAGTCGTACACTTCCTTCATCTTTGCGTGACGCGCGGCGATGGCGTCGACGATGGTTTGGTTCTTCATGTAGATGTCAAACCTGTCTTGCTCGCCTTCGCTCACGCCGTGCCCGGCGTTTTTGGCCTTTTCGTTGTGCCTTTCTTTCGCGGGCTCTTTGTTCAAAAATAAGAAATCGGCGTACGTCGCGCCGAGTTTATCCAACCCGTCGTCGTACTTCTCGAGTATGAGGTATCGCAAGCAGTTACTGTCGAGATTTCTTTTGGCTGTCTCCATGCGCTCTTGCGCGTTCTTCGCGCCAGGGGCGAGCTCGATCGTCCAGTCCAGGTTTGGTCCGAGGTAGTCCATGAACTCGATCGGATCCAACGGGCAACGGTCGAGTTCTTTCCACTCGGGTAACCACTGCGCGGCGCCCTCAGACCCGGCCAAGCACGAGTACTTGTAATGACTCAAGTAACGTTCCACCGGATCGCGCAACACAGTCAAGTACACGCACGGTGCGTGAATAACTTCGCACAGTCCCATGCCGAACTGGCCCTTTCCGAACATCCGCTTGCCTTCTTCATACATTTGTTTGGTATTTTCGGGTCCAAAAATGCCCTCCGGCTTCCCTTCCTGGAAATGTGTATACGTCTCCTTCACGTTTGTCTGCGTAAGATCCACCTGTGGAAGCGTGATCCAGTGCGATACGGGCTCGTGCGTGAGTTTGTACGGATACCCGTGATGCTCACCGCTGCGCTCCAGGGCTTCCATCAAGATGGTGATGGAAAAATACGACCCGCCCGCCTTTGGCACGTGCACAAAGTTGTAAAAGTACGCAGAATTATGCGCCATCGCGACCATTTTAGTCTTGCCAGCTTGCGGCAGCTCATACACCCCCCCGTGCGCCTGTCTAGCGTTGCTGTCCCACGTCGAGATGAACTCGTTTATGCGCGCCTGGTCTGGCCGCACGTATCCACGCGGCAGCCCGTGCCCGAGCGGGCTAGCATACGGCGCGGGCGCGTCACGAGACCCCAAAAACGCTCCCAAGTGTGATTGCTCGCACACCACGTGCTTCGAGCACTTCACCAACCAGTGCTCGGGCCACTCGCCGATGCGTTCGAAACGTCCGCTAAACGGCGCCGCGTATCCCGGAAATCGTTTCGACAGCACCGGCACCGGTCTCGCGTCGCGACCCGCGCCCTCGCTCGAGCCCAACATCGCCATTCCTCGCTCACCGAGCGACGCGAACGCGCGATCGGCCGTCATCGACGCCGCGCGCGGCGACGCCGCGAACGCCGCGACGCCCGCCGCGATCGCCCCCGCCGCCAACGTCCCCACCACCACCGCGCGCGCCGTCTTCATCCCGCGCGCGCTCGTCGACGCCTCCGCGCCACCGTTCGACTCGCGCGCGCGCCTCTCGCGTCGCCCGAGAGCCTCGCGCGCGTCGTCCGCGGACGCGTCTTTGTCGCCGCGACGCGTTTTCAACGCGATTTCCACGTCTTCATCGCCGCGCAGCAGCGCCGTGCGCTCCGTTCGCGCCATCGCGCGTCGTCGATCGCGCGTCGATCGCGTTCGCGCGTCGCTCGAGTCGGCGCCGGGCGTCGAGCGCGACGCTCGCGCGCGCTCGCGCGGCGATTTGTGTCGCGGGCGATGGCGATGGGTGTTACGACATCTTCGCGCGGCGCGCGGGCGACGCGCGCGGCACACCGCGACGCGCGCGCGCGCGAGCGTCGACGCGCGGAGATGTCGAGCGAGGACCCCGCGACGGGGCTGATGGCGCGCGGCGCGTCGACGGCGTACGGGACGGAGTCGCGCGCGCGGGAAGCGAATGGTGTTGAGGACGAACGCGTCGCCGAGGTGCGCCGCGCGAGGCGAATCGGCGCGCGAACGCGCGGCTCGGGGATCGCGGTCGCGGTCGCGGTCGCGCTGGCGTGCGCGGTCGCGGTCGCGGCGGTGCGAGAGGGCGCGGCGGGGCGATCGAGGGCGACGGCGAGGCTGGGCGGGACGGCGAACGAGCGAGGGAACTTTTTCGGAGCGCCGTTGAGCGCGGAAGCGCGGATGCGGGCGCCGGCGAAGGCGGATGTGATAAATAGGATATCGCTGCGCACGCGCGTGCCGGGACTGCGGTCGCCGGGACGCGGCGTGCCGGGGCTGCGGACGCACGTACGAGAGACGCAGCGGGCGAGCGACGACGCGCGGATATTAATCCTCACCAAGCCGTTCGAGTGGGGGATGACGTATTTGCAGATTCAGAGCGTTAAACGATGGGCACCGGCGTTGTTGCCGCACGTCACGGTGCTGACGTACGACACGGAGACGCAGCGATCGTGCGAGGCGCATCGCGGCGTGGATTGCTTTTACGACGCCGACTTCGCGCGGGCGTACGGGCAAGATCCGAACGATGGCGTCGCGCGCGACGCCATGTCGTGGCGCAAGGTACACGCGGCCTTAGAATTACTGAAAGCGCGCATCCCAGTGGTGATGCTCGATTCGGACACGGTGTTTTTGTCCGATCCAACCGAAGCGTGGACGAGCGCGCTCGAAAAGTACGACGTCGTCGTGAGCTCAGACGTCGGTAACGAGTTCGAGGCGCAAGGAAACATGAACACGAAGCTCGTCATTTTCCCAGCCACGACGCGGAGCGTGAGTTTGTGCGAGCGATGGCTCGAGGGGGAGAGTCGATTAGTATCCAAGGTGAACTACGGCGAATTTCCGGAGCAGAGTTACTTCAACTACGTTCTCGTGCCGACGACGGCGGGAGAGTTCCACATCCACGCCATGAGCACTGTAGAATCGGGAAACTTCATCACCGCCAACGCGGGAGACGATGGTACGTTCCCAGGCGCGCACACCGTCACGGCGTCGTATTGCGGAGACGCGCGCGACAAGGAACAATTCCTCCAGCACGTCCTCGAAACCAAGCACAACGCCGAAGCCGCGCTCGGAATCGGGCCCGACGCCACGACCGCCATTCCATTACGATCCGCCACCGATTTCGACCACGACGGCGTGGCCGACCTCGCGCGGTTCCCGCACCCCGACCTTCGATGCGACCACGTAAAGCGTCGCCTCGTGGACCAGCGCCGATACGAGGTCACCTCCGACCGGCACATCGTGTGGACGTAGCGCGCGCTCAAACATTAGCACAACAACATGTAACTAGAATTAGATCATCGTAGCGCCCAAACGTGGCCGCGTTCGCGTCCGCGCGCGCCTCGTCCCGCCGTCCCCTAAAGTGACGACCTCAGAGTGACGTCAGCACTCGACGCGTCATCGCGCGCGCGGGCGACGCCGAGATGAAGGACAAAGCCACCACACGCGGTAAACGCGTCGCCGTCATCGGCGGCGGCGTCAGCGGCCTGTCGGCGGCGTATTTACTCCAAAAGAACGCCGACGACGCCGGCGGCGGACCAAAAAGTGTAAAAGCGCAAAGCGCGCCCTCGACGCCCTCGTGCGGCGCGGTGACGCTGTTCGAAGCGTCGACGAAGCTCGGTGGACACGCACTGACGCAATACTCGAGCACGGCGAAGTGCGACGTGGATTTGGGCTTCCAGGTGTTCAACCTGACGACGTACCCGCACCTGGTGGGCCTGTTCGGCGAGCTCGGCGTCGAGAGCGAACCGAGCGACATGTCGTTTTCATTGTCCACGGGAGACGTCGAGTGGGGGAGCATAGGACTGAAAGGCGTGTTCGCGCAAAAGTCGAACGCGATGAGCGGACGGTTTTTGAATATGATTCGGGAGATTCTACGTTTTGGTCGCGAGGCGCCAGAGGTTTTGGCGCCGGAACGCGCGAGCGAGTTCGCGGACGTCTCTTTGGGTGAATACCTCAAAGCTCGCAAGTACTCGGCGTTCTTTCAAGAGTCGTACGTGGTGCCGATGTGTGCGGCGATTTGGAGCTGCAGCGACGACGACGCGATGGCGTTCCCAGTGCGCACGCTCGTACGATTTTGGGTGAACCATCACTTATTAAACATCATCGAGCGACCTCTCTGGCGAGTCGTCAGTGGTCGATCGAGCGCTTACGTCGACGCCGTTGAGCGCGAGCTCAAAGACGTGCGTAAGGGCGCGTACGTGACCAAGGTGTACCGCGTGGCGGGGGGCGTGAGCGTGACTTTTAAGACAAAGGACGCCAAGGGAAAAGTTCAGGAGTCCACCGAGGTTTTCGACGACGTCGTTTTCGCGTGCCATAGCGATCAAGCGTTACAAATACTTGGCAAAGCTGCGAGCGAGGAAGAAGTCTCGGCTCTGTCGGCGGTGAAGTATCAAGAGAATGACGTGTATTTGCACACCGACGAAACAATGATGCCGCGGAACAAAGATGCCTGGGCATCGTGGAACTGCCTTCGCGGCGATCGCTTAGGCATTCCCGCCGAAGAAGCCGCAAATCGAAGCGTTTGTGTGACTTACTGGGTCAACTTGTTGCAAAACCTCGCCCCTGGGACGAAGGATTTGTTCGTCACGCTGAACCCGCCGCGCGAGCCGAAGGCAGGCTCGGTCGAACACAAAGTCACGCTCGCGCATCCGTTATTTAACAAAGCCGCGATCGCGGCGCAGGAGGAGATCAAGGCGTTACAAGGTAAAGACCGGGTTTGGTTTTGCGGCGCGTGGTGCGGCTACGGATTTCACGAGGATGGTATCAAATCAGCGGTTGATTGTGTGGACAAAATGCTCGGCAAGTCATCCGTGCCGTGGATGCCGCGGTCGTGCGATCCAAAGTTGTCCATGAGCACGAAGATGGTCTTACCGCTTTTCCAGCGCGCGTGCGTGGGGTGGTTACCAGCCGACAAACGACTCCGCATGATTTTACCGGATGGAAGCGAACGTCTTATGATGGGTAAAGAGGCCAACGCGTCGTCGGAGACGATTACCATGACGGTATTCAACCAAAGACTCTTCATGCAAACGATTTTGCGCGCAGATATCGGTCTTGGTGAGTGTTATATGAACGGAGATTTCGACGTGGATTTAATTGGGTTCATGGACATGATTTGCAAAGGCCATCCCGCGGCTTCTGGCGCAGAGACGGAGAGCTGTAAGCCGAAGATGCGTCTCGACCCAGTGGGTCTCCTCACGGAGGCGGTTAACTGGGTAGGAGCGCAAATGGAGATGGCAGCACACAAGGCGTTAAGTAACACGAAAGAAGGATCTCGTAAAAACATAGAGTACCACTACGACGCTGGAAACGAGTTCTACAAGCTGTTTTTGGATGACACCATGTTGTACTCGAGCGCCATTCACGGCGCTATCGACGACGCTGCGATGTCCGTAGACGTTTTGAAGAAGTTCAAGACGTTCGAGGCCCAAGAAAAGCACTTGGAAGAGGCGCAGTATTTAAAGATAGACGCCATGATCGCTCGAGCGGGTATTAAGCCAGGCGATCGCGTGCTTGAGATTGGCTGCGGTTGGGGGACGTGCGCGATTCGCATGGCGAGCGAGAAGAATTGCCATGTCACTGGTTTGACACTGTCGCACGAGCAGCACGCCGAAGCAACGGCGCGCGTCAAAGCCGCCGGTTTGTCACACTTGATCGACATCGTCATTTGTGACTACCGCGATGTGCAAGGAACGTTCGACAAGGTGGTGTCGATTGAAATGCTTGAGGCGGTCGGACACGAACACTTGCCGACGTTCTTTGGCACCGTGCACAGAGTGCTGAAACCCGGCGGGCGAGCCGCGATCCAAGTCATCACTATGCCGGACGGCCGCTACGAGTCATACTGCAACAGTGAAAGCGACTTCATTCGTGCGTACATTTTCCCAGGTGGCCACTTGCCGTCGGTGGGGGCGATGAAGAGCGCTTCGCCGCGTGGTCTCGTGCTCGAGGGATACGACGATATCGGCTTGCATTATGCCGTCACTTTGCGATTATGGCGCGAGCGTATGATGCATCACGCCCAACGAATCCTTTCTATGGGCTACTCACGAAAGTTTTTGCGCATGTTTGAGTTTTACTTTGCGTATTGCGAGGCTGCGTTTGCGAACAAGTTGATTTACGATTTGCAAATGACGTGGGTCAAGAAGAGCGACGATGCATCTAGAAGCGAGGTTTCTACCTCGTCCATCGCGCCGGAATTTCAATACTTAGCCGTGGTAGTGGCCATCTGTGCGATGTTCGCGCAGCGCAATCCTTCAACAGTGACGGAAATGCTCCCGATGGCTGTGCCTCTGCTCGTCGGCGTCGTCGCAGTCTTTAGCTGCGCGACCTTCTTAGCCGCCGTCGTCTCGAGCGTGGCGTTGCCGCAGCTCGGTAAAAAGGTTAGTAAAGTCAAGCTCGCCGAAGCATCGAGCGCACACGGCACGCTCATGGAACGTTCCTTGGCGCTCAGCGTCCCGTTGACCAAGGCAGTCGTCGCCGCCGCCGTCGGCACGGCGGCGTATCGCTTCATCGACGACACGCAAAACGTGCGCGCCGCCGCCATCTCGTGGATACTTCCGAACGAAAGAAAGCAGGCTGGAAAGTTAGCTGCGGTGGAGTTACTCAAGGTGTACGTCATGGTGATGGTCGGTCGTGTCGTCGTCGACGGCGCCCGCCGCGAGCGCGGCGAGATGTTTCGCCGCGTCGTCGCTTTGGCCGTCACGCTCCTCGCGTTGCACCACGACGTTTTCGTCGTCGCAATCGCGTGTTCGCTCATCACCGAACTCCGCGACGCCACGGTACACTTCCGCACATTCGCCCGAACGGCGAGCGGTTTTCCTCACTACGAAACCGTCGCGTACGCCGCGTCGCGACGCCTCGCCGTCGTCGCCTTTTACGTCTTCCAAGCCATCCCCACCGTGTACGCCATCTACGCCCTCTCCGCGCACATTCGCGCGGGAACGTTACCCCCCAAATCGCCTCTCGGCGCGATCGCCATCATCGCCACGACCGCATCCGCGATTCGTGCCGTTCGAGCCTCCGTCGCCGACGCCCAACTCGCCGTCGCCGACCGCGTCATTCGCCGTCGAATCCTCGACGTCTCCACCTCGGCCGAGATCTAACCGCGCCATCTCGCGTGTAATCTCACGCGAGTCTTTTCATTTCGTTCGTGACGCGCGTTCGCGTCGCGCGCGTCCCGCATCGCGCGTGCATCCGTCGCCGACCGCGCCTCCGCCGAAATCTCAAATTTTCAACCGTCGTCGCCAATCTCAATCGCATCGAACGCACTCTCCGACGCGCCATGCCGGCGTCGCCGCCGGCGTCGCCGCACCACGCGGTGAAACGCGTCGGTAACCACATCCTGGGCGAGCTCATCGGCTCCGGCGCGACGTCGCGCGTGCACAAAGCCGTCGACCAGCGCACGGGGTCGATTTGCGCGGTGAAGGAGATTCCGCTGCGCGGCGTCCCGGTCGAGCAGCTCGAGCGCATCACGAGCGAAGTGGAGCTGCTGTCGAGGCTCGAACACGCGAATATCGTGAAATATGAGGGCGCGGTGCGCGTGGAGGAGTGCTTGTACATCATGCTGGAGTACGCGGAGAATGGGTCGCTGGCGCGAACGGTACATCCGAGTCGATTCGGGGCGTTCCCGGAGAGCCTGTGCGCGGTGTACGTCGCGCAGGTGTTGAGAGGGTTGGCGTACTTGCACTCGCAAGGAGTGGTGCACAGGGACATCAAGGGGGCGAATATATTGACGACGAAGGAGGGAGTGGTGAAGTTGGCGGATTTCGGCGTGGCGACAAAGGGCGGACGGGCGTCGGGGGATGGGTTGAGTGGTGTGTTCGGGGCGGAGGGGAGGTCGGAAGGAAGCGATGGTGATGCGAGCGATGGGCGCGGGATTGGCGATGGGACGCGAGCCGAGGGTGAGGGCGAGGGCGACGAGGCGCTGGGGACTCCGTATTGGATGGCGCCGGAAGTGATCGAAATGCGGAGCGTCACGGCGGCGGCGGATATATGGAGCGTGGGATGTACTATCATAGAGTTATTGACCAGCAACCCGCCGTATTTTGATCTCGATCCCATGCCGGCGTTGTTTAGGATCGTACGCGACGAGCACCCGCCGCTGCCGACGGGGATTTCAGAGGCGTTGCGGGATTTCTTGTTGTTGTGCTTCAAAAGGGACCCGAAAGATCGACCGAGCGCGGAGGAGTTGATCAACCACACGTGGTTAATGGACGAGCACAAAGTGCTCGCCGAGACGTGGACCAAACGAGACGCGAGCGGTGGGCGAACGCAGAATGACGACGCGGAGGAAGGCGTCATCGTTAAAGTCATCGATCAAATGGCAAAAGTTGGCGTGAACGGCGACGTCACGGCGGCGGACGACGCCGCAGCCGCCAATTCGTCACCCCTAATAGCCGCGAGCGAGCGCTCAAGCTCGCAAAAGGACTTAGAAAACTTTATGAAGAGCGATTTGGGGAACTTTATGAAGAGCGACTCGGGCGTGACAAAGGCGCAAATCGACTTCAACAAATCGCTCATCTCAATCGTCGATCGCTTGAAGGATGCGTTCGGCACGTCAACGAGTGATGTGGCGGCGATAGATGACGCCGAACAGGCTGGTGCAGAATTCGTACGCGCGATGGAGACCGCTACGAGCGTATTGGTGGCGAACGAGACGCTCTTTACCACGCGAGCGTGCGGCGTTTTCGTCAACGTCTTAGAAAATGAATCGGCGTCGGCAAGAATGCGAACGGTGGCGTTAGAGTGTGTCACGGCAGCGAGTATGTTGAGCAGAGATATACTCACATCGTTCGTCACGCTTGCGGTGCTACCTAGGGCTTTAGAGGTGCTGAAAAAGAAGGATTCAAGCATGAGGATCAAGCTCGCGGCGTTGCGGCTGTGTCGCGCCACCGCCAAGGCTGGACCGGTGTTCACACGATGTCTCGTCGCATGCGGGGCGCTTCCCATATTAGTCGACGTATTGGATTACGGATACAGCGGAAACGGGCGCGAGCTCACCAAATACGCACTCGGGGCGATTTATATTGCCGCGGAGATCGAGCGCGGCGACCAGCTGCCGAAACAACTCGCTCAAACCGTCTCGCTTGCCCTTGCTAGCGCAGGCCTGTTCCCGAAACTTGTCACCTTGCTCGGTGCAACGCACACAGCGAGTTTAGAAGATGCGGCGATGATCACGGACGATATCGACGACGCGCGCAGCGAGGGGGGTTCGTCGATGACAGGATCAATCGGCGGCGCGAGTACGATCAGTCGATCGCGCAGCGGAGGTTCCAGTGGGGGCAAGTATTACCGCGAACTCGTCGCCGAGACGCTGTATCGTGTCGCCAAACGTGGTGAAGGATGCGCAGAAGTCTCCAAGGCGCTCGTGGACGTGAGAATTATTCACGGATGTTTGGCGCAATTGAGCGTCGTCCCTCGCTCGACGGCGACGAAGATTCTCGGTCTGGTGCACTTGCTGTCTCAACAAACGAATGCATTTCATGTGTTGCAAAACGCCGGAGCGATTCCCAAATTGGTGAAATGCGTCGAAGGTAACTTTCGAAGTGGTCACGCGCAATCGTGGGAGATGGCGCTGAAGGCGTTGCACAACTTGTGCGCGGTGAACAAGGAGCGTCAGGAGCAAGCCGCCGTGGCGGGTTTGATTCCAATCCTCGTTCAAATCATCGCCAGCGCTCGGGACGAAAAGAACGGAGATGGCTCGATGTCGACGGCCACGAATGGCGATAAAGTCAACACCGCCGCAGTCGCGACCACCGCGCGCTCTTCCGCGATGACGCTCGCCGTGCCGCTCTTGTGCGACATGGCGTCGACGAGTCGGAAAACGCGCGAAATTTTGGAGAAGCACGGCGCGTTGGACACCTACGTCCAGCTCATAGCCGTGAACTCCGGATGGACACTCTCCGCGCTCAATGCCGTCGGTTCCTGGCTCGCTATCGAACCGTGGAAAGTCGAAGCTCGCTTGCTCGAGACGGACGCCATCGATTCCATCCTCGAGGTCCTCGACGAATCCACCTCCCAAGCCAACGTCCTCGAAGCCTTGCTCGATCTCATCTCCAAATCCCCCCGCTTGTGCCAAGCCCTGGCCAACGAGGATTTCATCCCATCCCTCATGGACGCCATCACTTCCCCAACCACGAAACCGACGATCCGCATCACCCTTCTCAAGACCCTCGGCGTCGTCCACGAGCACGCCCAGCGTCCCAAGGAGCTCATCATCCGCCACGACGTCGTCGCCAGGCTCAAGTCTTTATTCACCGACCACGGCGACGAGCGTCAATCCCACACCGTGATCGCACAACTCGTGGATAAGATTTTACGTTCCATGCGTCTCTCGCGCGTCGTCTAGCCTTTGTAACGCCCCGATTCGTTCGCGCGTTTCGCTCGCCTCGCGTCCGCCTTCGCGCCTCGCGGGATAAGGCTCTCCCGTCGCGTCGTCGCGTTCGCACTCACCGGCGCTCGCGCGTCGACCGCTTTCCCGCGGCACCGCGATCCACGAACGACAGTCGCGCGTCATGCTCCGCGCTCTGACGCTCCCGCGCGCTCGCGCGCTCCCGCGCGCCGCGTTCTCTCGCTCGACGACGTCACGTCGCGATCGCGCGCGCGTCGCCCGCGCCGCGCGCGCCGACGCCGCGACGACCTACGACACGTCGCGACACGAACAACTGCGCTCGGGCTTGAACGCCAAGGCGCTGAACGCCAAGGCGAAGACGTTCCCGACGATGCAAGAGGTGCTGAGCGCGATCCCGAGGGAGTGCTTCGAGCGGGACACGGGAAAGTCGCTCGCGTACGCGGCGTGCTCGACGGCGATCACGCTGGCGTGCGGCGCGCTGGCGTGGGCGTGCGTGCCGGTGACGGCGGCGTATTGGCCGGTGTGGGTGGCGTACGCGTTCGTGACGGGAACGGCGGCGACCGGGTGCTGGGTCGCGGCGCACGAGTGCGGACACGGCGCGTTTAGCGACGATAAAACGATTCAAGACGCGGTGGGATACGCGCTGCACTCGTTGTTGTTGGTGCCGTATTTTTCGTGGCAGCGGTCGCACGCGGTGCATCACTCGAGGACGAATCACGTGCTCGAGGGAGAGACGCACGTGCCGGCGCGGTTGGGGACGGAGGACGCGAACGTGGTGTTCAAGTTGCGCGGGTTGCTCGGCGAAGGGCCGTTTACGTTTTTGAACCTCGTCGGAGTGTTCGCCTTGGGGTGGCCGATTTATTTGCTCACCGGCGCCAGCGGTGGGCCGGTTCGCGGGAACACGAACCACTTCTTGCCGTTCATGGGCGAGAAGGGTAAGCACGCGTTGTTCCCGGGGAAGTGGGCGAAGAAGGTTTGGCAGAGCGACGTCGGCGTCGTGGCGGTTTTGGGAGCGCTCGCGGCGTGGGCGGCGCACAGCGGTGTCGCCACCGTCATGGCGCTCTACGTCGGACCGTACATGGTGACCAACTTTTGGCTCGTCCTGTACACGTGGTTGCAGCACACTGACGTGGACGTGCCGCACTTTGAGGGCGACGACTGGAACTTGGTCAAGGGCGCGTTTATGACGATTGATCGCCCGTACGGGCCAGTGTTTGACTTTTTGCACCACCGCATCGGCAGCACGCACGTCGCGCATCACATCAACCACACCATCCCGCACTACCACGCCAAGAAGGCCACCGAGGCGTTGCAAAAGGCGTTCCCGGATCTGTACCTGTATGACCCGACGCCCATCGCCACGGCGACTTGGCGCGTCGGCAGCAAGTGCATCGCCGTCGTCAAGAAGGGCGACGAGTGGGTGTTCACGGACAAGCAGCTCGACCCGGTCGCGGCGTGAGCGCGCGTGTGACGAGGATATTAAGTTTTAGTTAGAGAGACGAGCATTGTGATTATGATTATATACGTGCGTGTTTATTTCACATGCTGGAATTCGCCGAAGAGCGAAACGCGCGAGGGACGGGCGTATTGTATCACCGCTCGCCCCGCGAGCGCTCTGCTTCGTGTCGACGCGAGAAAAATGTGCGCTGCTCGGTTTTCGAGCGGCACAGAGATCGAATGATCTACAGATATTAATCGCGTTTGTTTACGCGATGCTGAGCGGGGGCAACCCGACGCCGGCGACTTGCGCGGCGGTGAGGGACGCCTTTTTGCCCTTCTTCGCCGGCGCGGCGTTCTTGGCTTCAGCCTTCTTGTTGAGCTCTTCCTCGATAGCCTTCCACGCCACAGAGAACACCATGGCTTGCAACACATTCGTGGCGATGCGCGTGGACAATCCACGGCCGAACAAGCCCTTCATGCCGTCCTTTTCGAGCACACCCTTGATGGCGCCCGTGTAACTCAACTTGGCGTCGCCAGAGGTTTGCTTGACCGTCTTCACGACGCGCAAAGAGTTGGAGATGCAGTCGGACACGATCGACGCCGCCATACCGATCAAAGCGTTGCGCGCGTTGTTCTTCAACTTCGTGTCTTGCTTCGGGATCGCCTTTTGCAAGTAGTTGAACGTCGCGAACCACGGGTAGTTGCCGACCCAGTTCGCCGCGAAGTTCGCCGCCGCGCCGTTGTACAACACTCCGACGCCACCAGTTCGCACCTTATCCTTCAACAACGCGAAGGCCGCGTTCCCTTGCACTTGCAGCGTCGTCTTGAACGTGTCCACGGGCGTTAAAAATATCCGCCACGTCGCGCCTCCGACGCTCGCGAATCCCGTCATCACGCTCACCGGCATTTGCGGATAGTACGCCTCCAACGCCGCGATCACCCCAGTGTTCGCCGCCGTGTCCCCGAATCGGCTCAACGGCGCTTGCACGATCGCAAACGACATCCCCTTATACAATCTCGGCACCCCGCCCTCCTTATACAGCGCCTTAATGCTCGACATCATCGTCCCGCCGTTCGCGTACTGATAATTCATCGCCGTTCGCATCCACATGAACGTCCCGACCTGAATCACGCCCGCCGCGAATCCCGCGACGCCGCCGCGAAACGCCCGCGCGGACGCCTTCTTCATCACCTCGTTGAAATCGACCTTCTTACGCGTCTCCGGCTTCGCCTTCGCGCTCAATTCCGGGAGGCAGGGCGCGCGCGTGATCGCGCCTCGAACGACGAATCGTCGTCGTTCGTCCTTCGCACGCGCCGTCATCGCGCTCGTCGGCATCGCTCGCGGTTCGAGCGTCCGTCGTCCGTCGTCTTCCGTCGTCTTCCGCGTCGTCCGTCGCGTCGCGCGCGCGCGTCGCGGTGTGCGACGCGCGCGCGGGAGACGGTCGGACGCGACGTCGGAAGCGACGCTTTACTGATGGGCGTTAAGAGCGCTCGAGTACGTCGCGCGTCGCGCATAAATACGACGACGATTTCGGACATTCGGGTATGAGTGACAGTGAGCGGGCAGGTACGCCGCGAAC
>Ga0255763_1001250_pt1 | contig 26652 bp, 3 predicted proteins | sample 041ome_2_FD_179963 | JGI IMG/M metagenome (GOLD analysis project Ga0255763, IMG submission 179963) | Coastal salt marsh microbial communities from the Groves Creek Marsh, Skidaway Island, Georgia - 041406US metaG (version 2) | ecosystem: Environmental > Aquatic > Marine > Intertidal zone > Salt...
GCCAAAATATATAAGTTGATCATTTGTTGCAGTACTAATATTTAAAACGGTTCCACTTGGAAGAAAACTTTTTGTTACATAAGATGCTTCTTTTATGTTTTGCCCCGCTTCAACGATTTTAAGTTGCACTTCATTTGTTGCTATATATGTATTGCTGCCCGACTTTCCATATCCGTTATATCTACATCTTAAATGGTAAATTTTTCCATTATTTAAATTTGAAAAACTGTCACTAAAATCAACACTATAATTCGTCCCTCCCGCGCTTATTTTTATTGTTCCATTGTGCATATAAATAGTAAATGATTGTCCGTCAACTTGTGATCCTCCAACTGAAAACATTGCTCTATTTGGACCAGGTTGAACCGTACTAAAATAAAAATTTACTGTAAATGCATTGCTTGCATCAAATGCACCATAATAATAGCCCGTTGTGACATTAGTACTAAGTTGACCTGATTGAAATAAGAAATTTGTTCTATTTAGAGCTGTTGTGGCAGGTGATGTTGTTCCATCAAATATTGTAAGTATTCCATCACTTTGTGTATTATGTACATAACTTGCTGCATTGCTTAAAAATGGACTATATCCTGCTGCAGCAAGTATTGTGTGTCTATATGCATAAGCACCTATACGTACTGTCTCGTCTCTACTATCTACAGAACTGACTCCGTCAAATAATCGATACATTCCACCAATAAAAGAGGGTAGAGCTGGTGTTGATGGATATGATGATTTACCTCGTGTTATATATGGTACGTCTACTGTATATATTCCATTACCATAATCAGCACCACTAATTTCTACAGGCATACTTTGAGCACCACTCCACGTCAAAACGGGATGAGAATTGGATAAATCTGTCATAAATGAATCTGTAAATATATCGTTTCCACTTGAGTATTTTATTGGTGGATATCTTTTTTCCAATGTTGATGTCATAATATATAATTTAACTAGAATTTATATTTGCTTTTGCAAACTCAACTAAATCATAAATACATCTTATCTTATTTATGATTTTATAACTCTAAATTATTTTTGTTCGAGAACATTAATACGCTCTTTAAGTTCAGCATTTTCATTTCCAAGTTCATTTATTTTAATATTGAGTTCCTTAATGGCTTCGATTAATGGCGCAATCATATTTCCGTATGCAACGCGCTTTCCTGTTTCGCTTTCGGAAACCACTTCGGGGTATTCTTTTTCTATTTCTTGCGCAATTACACCAATATGGGTTGCTTCTTTATCTTCTAAATCATTACGATTATATGAAACACCTTGCAATTTACTTATTTTTTCCAATGCATTTTCGAGTGGTTTTACATTTGTTTTGAGATTGATATCCGAACTGGATGTAATGGTACCAGTTGCAGTAATATTTCCAACAACATCTAATACTTGTGATGGACTTGAATGATTAAGACCAATACCTACATTTCCATCTTGTGTAATATTTAAACGAGAACCAGACGCTCCATAATCATATATATAATAATTACCGTTATTTGCACTTCCACCTGCTGAAAGTGCCCATTTTTTTGTATTATCATGTTTAAATAATACAGTTGGTTCTCCTATATCCTTTGAATGTAATACTAAAACAGCGTCATTATCAGCGCTAGCAGTATTATTATTTTCTATAAGAAGACCCGCGCTATCGCCAGTTGTATTGCATAATATTCTTGCTCGTCCACTTACATCCAATGTATAACTTGGACTATCAGAATTTATACCTACTCGCTCATTGACACCATCTATTGTCAATACATTAGTTCCTTTTGCTCCAAGAGCCATTTTATTTTGTATGTCTGATCTTAATACACCGGTTGCCGTATCTGGATTTTGAAATAAGAAATCGCCAATGTAATTATTCGTGGCACTATGTGTTTTTGTAGTATCGTCTGAATATTTATGTCCAATATTGAGATTTCCATCTACCTCTAATGTGGCAGACGGATCCGCGACTACTGCGCTTCCAATACCTACACGTATGCTATTACTTTTATTGCGAATATACATAGATTCATCACCACGTGTTGAAAACACCAAACCGTAATTTTGACTTTTATATCTTTTACATGTAATTCTTGCATTATCATTAAAAGATGTAGTACCACTATTATTTGCAGTAAATCTTATTGAAGCAGCTGTATCATCACTATTAGAAAAATTTGCAATATTTAATAATACAAGATCGTTTTGTGCACTTGCATCTTTTATATCGAGTTTATAAGCTGGGTTTGTCATACCAATACCAACATTGCCAGTTCCACCAATATTCATACGATGTGTTTTGTCTGTGTAAAAGTTGAATCCAGATTTGAAAGTGCTACCACTATCCGCTGTACTATATCGTATTCTTCCTTCATAATCGTTATCACTATTATTATCTGTCCAATCAATAAAACCCCCATCGGTGTTACTACTAACTATTTGCATCATTGCGTAATGTGTACCAGTTGTACCTAAGTAAACACCTGGTGGGCTATTGGTACTATTCATATTACCAATGTCTCCTGTAATATAGGCACCACCACTTATACTGGCACCACCGTTCATACTAACATCTTTGCTATTATGTATCTCGAGTGCAAGATTACCATTGCCACTATTTGATGAACCTACATAAAATTGATGTTTGCCCTTGGAATTATATTTTAATGCGTCTCCGGTGTCTACACCAAAACCGTGTCCATCGGAGTGTAGTAGTATTTTATTTGGGCCGGCAATATTCTTTGCGTCGTCAAAAATAAGTGTTCCTCCTTGGGTGTTGGAACTCGATTGTCCATTGTCTATACGTACACTTCCAGTTACTTCTAATTTTGTGCTTGGAGCATTATTACCAATACCCAATTTACCAGTGCCAGTAAAGTAAAATTGCGGCTCCCAACCATAAGTCCCTTTATGATTATATCCCAGACCTAATGTGCCACTATTACCACCATTAGTTACACCACTTACACCACCTTGTCCAAACGACCATTTGTATGAGTTGGTATTACCTTCATGAGTACCTGTTTCTGCTGCCCAATCAAGTGTAAGAACTGGTCTTCCATTAGTATACGTGGCAGTCACCTCTTCCTGATTTAATTTTAATACACTATGTGCACTATCTGTGTGGTTGGCGATATATTTTGAAATGACTGCGCTTCCTAAACTAATATCCAGCATTTTTTGCGGTAAAGTATGTCCAATACCGACTTGGCCATTTGCGTCAATTACCATTGCAGTAGTCACAGCGGTAGATGCATTATTATCTGCTCTTTTGGTATTAAATGCAAGACCACCAGGGAAATCAGTAGCACTTCCATTGTTTGCTGCATAATATCCTGCAATAGATGCCATTGTCCACTGATGGGCACTATTACGCGCTTTAAAGTAAATTGGAGCAGTATTGGTAGTACTATTGTTTGGTGCTGGACCACCATCACTTCCCCAAATATTTAATGAACTATCCCATAAATTAATTGCACCCAAACTAATATCAATGTCTCTGCTGTATGACACTTCACCACTGCTAATATCGTAATTAAGATGATGTGCACTATTTTGGGTATTAATAACTGCTCCACCCGATAATGCTGGTTTATCTGATTGTCTAACGGGTTTAATGTAAACGCTATCTGTGCTTGTACTGTTAAATGTGCTACCCTGCGCATTTAGTATAATAGTATTATTATGTTGATTAATTTCACCGGCTTGCTTGCCAATAGCAATTGAATTCTGTCCTTGGTTGTCATGGCCGGCTTTATATCCCAAAGCTACAGAATTAGCTTTTTGGTTATTCTGTCCACTATACGTACCTATTGCAATAGTATTTGTACTTTGATTGTTATTGCCGGCACTACGTCCAATAGCTATGCCATTGTAACGTTGATTGATAGCGCCGGCACCTATTCCCATAGCAATTGCTCCACCATCAAAACCTTGACTTGCATATCTACCTTGATTATATCTTCCTGCTGTGTAACCAATTGCAATACTATATTGACCTTGATCTATTTCACCCGCAGTGTATCCCATAGCAATGCTGTTTCCTGACTGATCCATACGTCCTGCTTGGTAACCAATAGCAATAGCGTTTTCATGTTGATTTCTATATGCTGTTTGATAACCAATAGCGACTGAATACTGATTTTGACTAGCATCTGCTGCTTCGCTACCAATAGCGATTGAATACTGATTTTGATTACTTCTTCCAGCATTATTACCAATAGCGATTGAATACTGATTTTGATAACTATTACCTGCGAAATAACCCAAAGCTACAGAATTATTTTTTTGGTTATTCTGTCCACTATACGTACCTATTGCAATAGTATCTGTACTTTGATAATTTAAACCGGCATGGTTACCAATAGCAACCCCTTGTTGTCCTTGATTTGTTTGACCAGCTTGATAACCAACCGCAACAGCATATGATCTTTGATTATTTCTACCACCGCCATTACCAATACCTATACTGAATACGCCTTGATTATCAAAACCAGCTTTTGCACCCAACGCAACAGTATGAAAATTTTGAGAAGTTTGACCTGCTTGGTAACCAATAGCAATAGCATTACCACTTTGATCATTGTAACCGGCTAGGTAACCAATAGCAATAGCGTTTTTTTGTTGATTTCTATATGCTGTTTTATAACCAATAGCGACTGAATACTCATTTTGACTAGCATCTGCTGCTTCGCTACCAATAGCGATTGAATACTGATTTTGATTACTTCTTCCAGCACTATAACCAACAGCAACAGCTTCTTTGCCTTGATTATGTCGACCACTCAAATTACCAATGGCAACAGCACGTTGGTTTTGATTCTGATAACCAGCGGTAGCACCCAACGCAATAGCAAAACTTTGTTGACTTACTTCACCACTTGATCTTCCAATTGCTATTGCATCTTGTTTTTGATTGTGTTTACCGGCACCACTACCAATGGCAACAGCATACGTAGTTTGATTGATTTTACCAGCTGCATTTCCAATAGCAATAGCATCATTATGTTGGCGTGTTTTGCCTGCTTCCTTACCCAGTGCAATGGAATTGTAAGATTGGTCAGTTACTCCAGCATCTTTACCAATGGCAATGGAATAATCACTTGCATTGGATGGAGCCATAGTAATTGTATCAATCGATAATGTATCTAATGCAAGGTTTGGCGCAATCAAATTACCCGCAATGTACATATTTCCAAATGATGCATCACCCGCTACGCTTAAACGATGATTCATAGACACATCACCACCATAACCAGAATCACCGCGAATACTCATTGCAATTGCGTCATTATGTAAAAATTCTGCAACTGCATAATTATCACTCGCTCCAACTTGATTCACTCGCAATGCAGGTTGTGTTCCACTATTACTTACATCAATGGATTCTGTAAATTTAATAAGTGTGTTTGTTTGAATAACATCACCATCAAAATTAATATTTCCATCGACTTTCAAATCTCCGCCCACTGTTAAATGACTATTAATACTTGCGTCACCAATGACTTGTAATGTGGGGCCGGTCATATCTATGCTGCCTCCAACAGCAAGTGCACCGGTGTTTGTGCTACCCATATGTCCTAAATGCAATATTTTATTGTCGTAGCCGTTGCCCTTTGCATCAAAAGAAAATTTTCCACTTGATGATTTCATAGTCCAATTAGTAGCGCTACCACTTGAAGAACGAAGGAAATTTATGTAAGGACTTCCACCGAATTGTCTTAATGTTAAGTTACCACACACGTCCAATTCTGTTGCTGGTGCATCATTTTTTATACCTATTCGCTCATTGGCACCATCTATTGTCAATACATTAGTTCCTTTTGCTCCAAGAGCCATTTTATTTTGTATTTCTGATCTTAATACGCCAGTTGCAGTATCTGGATTTTGAAATAAGAAATCTCCAATGTAATTATTCGTGGCACTATGTGTTTTTGTAGTATTGTTTGAATATTTATGACCAATATTGAGATTTCCACTAACATCTAATGTGGTAGCTGGTTCTGTATCTGCGGCATTTGCAATACCTACGCTTATGACATCACTTTTTTGTCGAATATGCATAGATTCATCACCAAGTGTTGAAAACAACAAACCGTAATTACTTTGACCATATCTTTTACATGTAATTGTTGCTTGATGACCATAACTTGTAGAATTATTTGCAATAAACCCTATTGAAGCAGCGGTATTAGCACCATTAGAATTATTATGAACATTTAATAATACAAGATCTTGACTTGCACTTGCACCTTTTACATCGAGTTTATAAGCCGGGTTTGTCACACCAATACCAACATTGCCTTCTACAAGTAATTCTTGACTATTTAAATCACGACCAATGTATTCATCCGTGCCAATACTTAATCCACCCAATACTTGCTGTTTATATACTGAGTTTTTATACCAAGGACTACTATCATCTTTACAAATTGTAAATTGTTTAATGTTGATAAAATCACCTGTTAATGTATTTCCTGCGTCGAATCTTATTTTAAAACTTGAACGTCCAGATTTAATATATGGTGTAATATCGCATACTGCAGTTTCAAATTTATTATTTGTCGCCGGTTCTTTATCATCACTACGCCATATAATATCTATTAATGCATCGTCGGTAGAATCTAATAGTTGGATTGTAATTACTTCATTGTTATTATTCGTAGCATCTAATCTCATCATTGTTTTTACAAGTATACGTGCTGAAGTATGTTTATTATTATTTACACCATCGGTATAATAAAGACAGTTACTTAAATCAAATGTAGGTGATGTTAACGTTTCCGAATTGTTCAATGTAATACCATTTGTTGTACTAAAAACCAACGTACCGGTACTTGCCCATCCAGTAGGCAAAGAACCTGTCGATAAACTATGGTAATAAATCGGGTTAGATGCACTATAACCATCATTATGAAAGGTTATACCGTTTACATCCACATTGTCACGAAACTGTGATGTACCACTTACATCTAATTTGTAACTTGTATTTGGCGAATCTAAATTAATACCAAGTGTACTGTTTTGTAGTGTCATTGCGGTGGTTCCATTACCACCTGTTGATGCATTATAATACCATCTATGGGTTGTTGAACCAGATAAATGCTTAAATAGGTTGCCATCCACTCCAAACCCGTATCCGCTACTTTGAAGTTGTATTTTATTTGGGCCGGCGACACCAAACGCATTGTCAAAAATAAGTTTTCCTCCTTGTTTGTTTTCACCGGTTAGTCCATTGTCTATAAGCACATTTCCGCATATATCCAACATTTCGCTTGGATTGGCTTTATTAATACCTATTTTTTTATTGGCTTCATCAAAAACCATTGAATTTGGCCAGTTATTGTGTCGGATTCTTAACAGAGCCGATGAATTATAAAAACTATCAATATACCATTGTCCTTGTGGACTAGCATTTGTTCCATCTTTCAATATAAGTTCACCTCCTTCATTAGAACCACCCGTTGTATTATTTAATGTAAGAACACCATTACCGTTTATACTTGTAGAACCGTTTAAATTGGTCGTTCCACTTGTAGTAAGATAAGTAAGCGTACCCAAGCTTGTAATATTGGTTTGTTCCGCGGTTTGTAATATTCCAACTATACCGTTTGATACATTTAACGTTCCTTCTATATGAAGTTTGTGTGCATCATTCCAACTTGTTGTACCAATACCGACATTATGGGATGAATCTAATATTAATGTGGCGTTTGCTGTATTATTCACATCACTATTGTATGTATTAAAAATCATACCCCCTCGATTGTTATATTGTGCCATTTTATATGCATCGATGCTACCAAGAAGGCCACCCATGTTTTTAAATTGAATCTGAGTTACTCCATCTCTTCTGGTGGTCGTGCCACTCGGATTTTTTCTCCCTTCCATTATCATTATTGCATTTTCAGCTGTTATAGGTCTTATTTGTAAATGTGCAGTAGTTGCATCTTTGTAAATATTTAATGCAATATTTGAATCTGTTGAGCCAATTCCAACAACTCCTTCGGATAAAATATTACCTTCAACCTCAATGTTACTACCAATACCTAACTGTGCAGCGTAAATATTACTATTAATACTCAAATCGTCAATTACGAATTTATTGTCTGCTACTTGCAGCGATTGTCCTTGTATATTAAGACTGCCATCATGAATACGTATATCGCCTTTACGAACGTGCATTTCACCACTTAAATCGAGAAATTCTTTCATAAAAGTTTTAACATAACGATTAGCACTATTGTCATACGGCCAACTCATTTATATCTATATAAATATAAATATAAATTTATACTGTTGCCTAAACAAAATATAATTATTCTAAGATATAAAATGTTTATAAAAAATTATACGATTTGATTAATATAATTATTGGGTATATTTAAATCTCCGCCGGTTACTGTTAATCCTTGTTTTAATTGTGCTGCACCGTCAACAATAAGTGTTCCATTTATGCCGGTATTTCCTTCGACAGATAAATCTTGACGCACCCTAGCACCACCATCAACATCGAGAGTTTTTGTAGGATTATCTGTACCAATACCCACAAAACCGCCGTCTTTAATAATGAATACAGTGTCTAAACTGTTACTATATGTAACAATATTAAATGGACGCTTCTTTGTCAAATCCGTTGCTTCAAAGAACCATAAACTATCCGCTTCACCACTTGTACCACCAGGTTGACCATAATCCGCAGGTATAGTAAATGTAATTCTAGTTCCATTTGTAAGAGCTTGATATGCAGCTGGACTGGCTCCGGCGTGTAAATTATCTGTAAAATAACCAGAAGCAGCAGTGGAACTAATTGTAATATTTGACCCATTATCAAATGGTGCTCCGGATTGTAATTCATTACCAATGACAAAAGGGTGACTGTCTAAATTAGCATCTTGTCCAATAAAGTTATATGTATTACCTGCTAAAAGTGTAAATGGATGCTCAATATTATTTATTGCCGGACCACCGATTGCTGTACTTAATATGTAATAAGGCAAACCACGATTAGCGAAATCAGTAATGGAAGATAAACGAACGTAATAAGTAATTGTTTCGGCTACTGCTGGTGAATTACCGTCTAATACTTTCATAACATCATTATGACCATATTGTGTGACCTTAATCGCAGGTCCAGTACCATCATTTGAAATATCGATTTGCTCTGTAATACGAACAACAGTATCTGTTTGAATAAAGTTTCCGGTAAAATTCACCGAACCATCTACAACTAAATCACTGCGAATATATACTTTTTCACTACCAGGTGTGGAATTATTTCCAGGACGAATTTCCAAATCTTGTCCAGCAGATGTCGATATAATGTTTGAATCCAATTGAATGTTGTCAACATTGAGTTTTTGCGCACTAGCATCACCATTTACAACAAGATTATTATTAATAGTTGTGAGTCCATCTATTGTTGCGTACCCCGCCACATCCAATGCACTATTTAATGATGTATCATTTGCTACGGTTAATTTATTGTTTACTGTAGTAGCACCACTTACCACCAATGTATCATTTAATGTTGTAGCACCAGTAACACCAAGTGTGTTTCCTAATGTAGTGGCACCAGTAACACCTAATGTAGATTGTAAATCTGTTGCGCCGGTGGTGGTTAATGTACTACTTAATGTAGTAGCACCAGTAACAGCCAATGTATTTTTCAATGCTGTAGCACCATCAACAGTAAGTGTTTTGTTTAATGATGTGTCTTCCAATACAATGGCATTGTTTTTCAATGTGGTAACACCAGTAACATCTAATGTAGATTGTAAATCAGTTGCTCCTGTTGTGGTTAATGTATTATTTAATGTAGTAGCACCAGTAACATCTAATGTATTTTTCAATGCAGTAGCACCATCTACAGTGAGTGTTTTGTTTAATGATGTATCTTCCAATACAATAGCATTGTTTTTCAATGTAGTAACACCAGTAACATCAAGGGCAGCTCCCAAGTCAGTCGCACCAGTAACATCCAGTGTGTTATTTAATGTAGTAGCACCAGTAACAGCCAATGTATTTTTCAAGGCAGTAGCACCATCTACAGTAAGTGTTTTATTAAGCGAGGTATCTTCCAAAACAATGGCATTGTTTTTCAATGTGGTCACTCCGTCCACGCTTAATGTGCTCTTTAGTTCAGTAGCACCAGTTGTAGTCAATGTGTTTTTCAATGCAGTAGCGCCATCAACAGTAAGTGTTTTATTAAGCGATGTATCTTCCAATACAATGGCATTGTTTTTCAATGTGGTCACTCCGTCAACATTAAGAGTTGATAATAAATTGGTTACACCTGTTGTAGTAAGTGTATTTTTTAATGTTGCAGCGCCATCTACATTAATCGCACTATTTAATGATGCATCACCGACAACATTTAATCTATTACCTAAACTGGTAGCACCTGTTACATCCAATGTAGATTGAAGTGTTGCAGCACCAGTGACACCCAATGTAGATTGAAGTGTTGTAGCACCCACAGTAGTCAGAGTATCTTTTAATGTAGCAGCGCCATCAAGAACCAATGCGCTATCAAATGAAACATCACCCACTGTATGTAATATATTATTTAATGTGGTCGCACCAGTAACAGCCAATGTATTTTTCAATGCGGTGGCACCGTCAACAGTGAGTGTTTTGTTAAGTGAAGTGTCTTCCAAAACAATAGCATTGTTTTTTAATGTGGTGACTCCGTCTACACTTAATGTGTTTTGTAAGTCGGTAGCACCGATTGTGGTTAGTGTATTATTCATTGTTGCCGCACCATCAACAAGTAATATATCTTGAAGATTTGTTGCACCTACTGTAGTAAGTGTGCTGTTTAATGTAGTCGCATCGGCAACAGTAAGAGTGCTTCCTAATGACGCATCACTAATAACATTGAGTTTGTTATTCATGTTTGCAACACCATTTACATCTAATGTTGTGCTTATTTTGGCGTCTCCTACAACGTCTAATGCAGCAGTGGGTGCATCTGTATTAATACCAACTTTGTCGTTTTTAACAGCAAACCGAGTATTAATACGGTGTTGACTTGTAATATTATTTGTATTTGGGTCTGTCCATTGACTTGTTTGAACATTACGAATAAAGAAGTTTGCGTCATCCGCGTCTTGATGGAAATCAAAGGCCAACGCATAATTATCGTTATCCTGATCTCCGGTTTGACGAATTTTAACATAATCTTTTGTTGTTCCGTTTACACCACCTTTATCACTTAATACTAAATAATTGTATACATCACTTCCGGGTATGTCTGCGTTGGACCCATCCGCTACACCACGAATTTGAATAGCACCACTTACATCTAATGCTTGTTGAGGAAGAATTTTACCAATACCAATTGTACGTTCAGCAATTAATGTACCATCTCCGGCAGTGTAGTTGGTATCACTAACAATACCACTACCCAATGAAACACCCCCAGCTACACCCAATGTACTTACGGGTTGTTCCGTTTTAATACCCATATTACCACCATCGGCAATTGTCATTACTGTTTCCAAACTGTTATCGGGTTTGCCATCAATGACTTTCATAATAGGTTGTGCACCTAATTGACGAACAATCAACGCAGGACCAGTACCATCATTGGAAATATCCATTTGTTCAGTGACATTTACAACAGTATTGGTTTGAATAAATCCACCGGTAAAATTCACCGAACCATCTACGTATAAATCACTGCGAATATAAACCTTCTCGCTACCAGGTGTAGCATTATTTCCGGGGCGAATTTCCAAATTAGAACCAGTATCTGTCGAAATAATATTTTCGTCCATATGAAGTTGGTCTACGTGCATTTTACCAGCACTGGCATCAAGAAGTACGTCGAGATTTTGTGCAAATGTAACATCACCACCCGCGTATATTTCTTGACTAAATGACGCATCTTCCAATACAAAGAAATCCTTGTGCACAGTAGCATTGCGCTTCATTGCAACATCGCTTTTGAATTCCGCAGTACCGTGTGTTATTAATGTACCATCTAATTCTGTTGCTCCTCCAACTGTTAATGTTTTATTTAACGAAGTATCTTCCAAGACAATGGCATTGTTTTTCATTGTAGTGACACCGTCAACAGCTAATGTAGATTGAAGTTCTGTTGCTCCCTCTGTAGTGAGTGTGTTTTTCAATGTAGTTGCGCCCTTTACACGTAACACATTATCAAAAGATGCATCAAGAATTACGTGTAGTTTATCGTTAAGTGTGGTTAACCCAGTAACATCAAGAGTGGATTGCAAATCAGTTGCTCCTTGTGTTGTAAGTGTCGATTGTAAATTCGTAGCGCCGTGTGTGGTAAGTGTATCTTTTAATGTGGCGGAGCCGTTGAGAACCAAAGCACTGTCCATTGATGCATCACCCACAAGATGTAATTTGTCTTTGAGTGTGGTTAATGCAGTCACATCAAGTGTTGATTTTAAATCGGTGGCACCCTGTGTTGTAAGTGTATTATTTAATGAAGTTGCGCCATTTACACGTAACACATTATCAAAAGATGCATCACCAATAACATGTGTAGTATTTCGGAGAGTAGCTTTGTTTGTCACATCTAATGTACTACTTAATGTAGTGGCACCAGTAACAAACAATTGGTCATTTAAATCAGTACGCCCCACCACATTTAATCTATCTTTAATATTTGCGGAACCGTCAATAACCAATGCGCTATCAAATGAAACATCTTTTACAACATGTAAAATATCATTTAAAGTTGCAGCACCACCAACATTGAGTGTATTTTGTAAATCAGTAGTACCCACGGTTGTAAGCGAGCCATCTAATTTTGTGTTTCCACCCACATCAAGGGCTGCACCTAATGAAGCATCTCCCACAATACGCGCAGTACTTTTCATTTGTGCGGCGCCATCCACATCTAATGTTGATTTTAATGCTGTTGCACCCTGTGTAGTAAGTGTATTATTTAATAATGTCTCTTTATTGACAAATAATTTGTTATTAAATGATACATCGCCATTAACAAATAAATGCGCATCCATTGATGCATCTTTTACAAGATGTAATTCATCACTAAATGTTGCCTTACCAGTTAATGCTAATGTATCTTGTAGAGTGGTCGCACCAGTAACATCTAATGTACTACCTAATGTAGTCGCACCAGTAACATCCATTGTGTTTTTAATTGTGGCAGAACCATCTATTACTAATGCACTGTCAAATGAAACATCATTGACAACGTGTAATGTGTCATTTAATGTAGTTGCACCAGTAGCTGTTAATGTGTTATTAATGTTTGTTACGCCCGCAACGGTTAATGTGCTGTCCAATGTAGCCGCATCCTTTACATATAATTTGCTGTTTAAACTGGCGTCTTTGGCCACAAGTAATAATGAATCAAGTGACACATCTCCTACAATATGTGCATCGCTGCTGGCTGTTATTTTTCCAGTTATACCTGCAGTTCCTGCAAGCAATAAATTTGAACCAAATGACACATCACCAACAACATTGAGTTTATTGTTTAATGTGGCAATATCGGTTACACTAAGTGTACTATCTAATGTGGTTGCATTACTTACATATAATTTGCTGTTTAAACTGGCGTCTTTGCCAACATATAAATGTTCGTTAATAGATACATCACTTACAAAGTGAGATAATGAAGGATTTGTTTCTGTATCTAAATGTTTTGTGCGGCGTTTTAAATCATCTAAACGGTTTTGCACGTTTTCGTTTAGGTCTTTTATAAAGCGGAATTTGACATTGCTTACATCAGTATATGTACCATCATGACGAACGCGCAATTCTGTTGACTTAATACTAAATTGGGGGTTTACTTCATCCGAAGCGTTGTATAAATTTAATGAATTATCATTTCGGATAAATACACTTCCGCCACTAATATCTAAAAATCCCGATACATATGATTGTCTTAATTTGTTTGCATTATTTGATAAATCAAACCATTTACTCATTCTATATAATATATATTACAAATTAAAATATATTATATTTTAAAATTGGATCACTATGCCATCTACTTGTAAATTACTATTCATTGATACATCTCCATTGAAAGTGTTACTTGCCTGTGCACCACCTGAAAATATAGTTCCATCTTTATATAAATCTCCAGAAAAGTTAATGTCTCCACTTACATCTAATCCATAACTACTATTTGCATCTGTACCTATACCAAGATTTCCATTTCTTAAATGCATTCCACGAGTTCCATCTGAATTAGTAGTTGTATCATAATACCATTTGTGACTATGGCTTCCACTAGTATATTTCAGGGTACTACTAGCTATTCCCAGACCGTATTTATTACCAAAAAGATCTATGCGATTAGGACCAACAGTGTTTGTAGGTATAGTGTTGGTAAATATTAATTGTGCCGCAGATGAACTCTTAATACGTATATTACCTCCTGAAACGTCTAATTTATGTTCTGGGGTAGGTGTATTGATACCGACATTTCCATTAGTAGCAATTCTCATTCTTTCATTACTGTTACCAGTTGTATTTGCATAAAATGTAGTTGGTCCATTAAGTGATTTAATAATAGTTTCATTAGTTCCTTGGAAAATAGTATTAGTGGTGGTACCACGGAAATATGCATCACTACTTGTTGATTCCACTGTAATTTGGTCGTTTGCAATAATGTTACCAGAAACTTCTAATTTTTGAGTTGGATTTGTAATACCAATACCAACATTGCCTTGCACAATTAAACCATCTGTTGGTGCATTCACATCAAAATAACTATTTCCAATACTTGCTTTACCTTTTGCTGTTAGTGTATTTACACCACCTGAGGTTCCTGCGTTAATTTTTCCATTTGTTGCTATTGTATTACTGCCTGTAAAAATTTTTTTATCAAATCTTATCCAACCATCACCACTATTGCTTGCAAATATACGACCACCATTTTGTAAATAATAACTATTTGCACTTACATCACCCGCTACATCTAATTTTTTATTTGGATTTGTTATGCCAATACCAACATTTCCACCATTTGCAATTCTCATTACGACAGTATTATCATCATAAAAATCAGCAACATTGGCTGAACCGTGCTGTCGCGCAATTAAAGCGGGTCCCGTTCCATTGTTTGAAATGTCTAATTGGTCTGTTACTTGGACATTTGTATTTGTTTGTACGAATCCACCCGTAAAATTAATTGAACCATCAACTGTCAAATCACCTTTAATGTGTACTTTTTCATCTCCGTCAGTTGCTCCACCAGGTTGTAATAATATATCTTTGTTTGATGCTGTTGTTATTGTAACATCATTTGTAGCATTTACATTAAGATCAGTCAATGTTCCTATAGATGTTATGTTTGAACTACCTGCCCATGTACTTAATGCAGTATTTTCTACAAGATTTAATGTTAAATCATTTTTAACTTGACCTGATGTTCTACCTTCTATACCCTCGGCTGTAAATCTGGCATAATCGCTATTCGTTGCTGTACCGTCAATAACTACACTATTTGTATTTGCAATACCAAAAGTTAAATTTTCTTGCTTATTGCTTGATAAATCAGTTAGCTTTGCTTGAATGTTTTCAGTTGCGTCATCTAAGTAACCTAATTCTGTATCAGTAATATCAGAAACAACAATTTTACCATTAGCATCAGAAGCCAATGCTCTAGAAGCACTTAAATTAGTAGCTACTAAAGCAGAAGTAGCACCAGTTAAAGTAGCTTGTTTAGCATCAAGTTGTGTTTGGATAGCAGAAGTGACACCAGCAACATAACCTAATTCAGTATCAGTAACAGCAGAAACAGCAACTTTACCAGAACCATCGGAAACCAAAGCTCTAGAACCATCTAAATCATCACTAGCAATAGTAGTAGCAGCACCGGTTAAAGAAGCTTGTTTACCATCAAGTTGTGTTTGGATAGCAGAAGTGACACCAGCAACATAACCTAATTCAGTATCAGTAACAGCAGAAACAGCAACTTTACCAGAACCATCGGAAACCAAAGCTCTAGTAGCAGTTAAGTTATTAGTAGCAATAGTAGTAGCACCACCAGTTAAAGTAGCTTGTTTAGCATCAAGTTGTGTTTGGATAGCAGAAGTGACACCAGCAACATAACCTAATTCAGTATCAGTAACAGCAGAAACAGCAACTTTACCATTAACATTTGATGTTAATACCTGATTAGGAGTTAAATTCAAAGTTGTAATAGTTGTAGCAGCACCTTGTATGGTTGGCTCTTTTCCATCTAATGCAGATTGCAAACCGTGTGTCTTTGATATAGCTAATTCGCTGTCGGATATATTTAATGAACCGTCGAGTGTTAAATCACCTTTTATATGCAAATTTGAATTGAAACTACTATTATTGGAAATACTTAATGTTTGGGCACTCAAATCAGTCGCGTATAATTTATTGGCAATCTTTGCATTTCCGTTTACATCCAATTTTTCATTTGCTGTGTCTGTATTTATACCCACATTTCCACCATTTTGAATAATAAGTGCTTTTGTATTATCATCATAAAACTCAGCAATATCAGTGTCTCCGTGTTGACGGGCAATAAATGCAGGACCCGAACCATTATTTGATACATCTAATTGTTCTGTTACTTGAACATTTGTATTTGTTTGTATGTAATCACCAATAAAATTAATTGAACCATCTACTTTTAATGACCCTTTTATATTTACCACACCAACAGCTGGATCAGAACCCTTTGGCTGTAATACAATATCATTGGTTGTTGTAGTTATTACGCCTGTTTTATTGATTGATATATCATCAACACTGACCGTTTCACTCAAACTAGCGTTTTTACCTGTAAAATCACTTGTTCCAATGTTTATGTTTCCAAAACCACTTGATATACTACCAGCATTTAATGTTCCTACTTCTGCAATATTTGGTTGAGAAGCTGTTATAAGTGTTCCTTGTATGTTTGTAGCACTCAAATCACCAGCAATGTATAAATCTCCATTAAAACTACTGTCATTTGCTACAACTAATTTATTAATATTAACATCATTACCAGTATGAGTTCCGGTTACATTTAATGTACTTGTTTTAATATTGGTAGTTGCTTGAATATTTGTGGCACTAAGATCTTTTGTAATATAAACACTTCCGTTAAAACTACTGTCATTTGCTACAACTAAATTATTAATATTAACGTCATTACCAGTATGAGTTCCAGTTACATTTAATGTACTTGTTTTAATATTGGTACTTGCTTGAATATTTGTGGCACTAAGATCTTTTGCAATATAAACACTTCCGTTAAAACTACTGTCATTTGCTACATTAATCGCCTTATTAACACTAATGTCTTCTGCAACGTGACTTCCTTCAACACGTAATGTATTTGCACCAGTGACAGTTAAATCAGTTGTACGAATATGTGAGGCCAAAATGTCATTTACACTCAAATCACCACCAATATATACATCACCGTTAAAGCTACTATCCATTTCAATAGATATTTTATTTGCACTTAAGTCGGTAGCATATAATTTCTGCGAAATACTGGCTGAACCAATTACATCTAATTTTTCACCAGGAGTTGTAGAACCAATACCAACATTTCCTTCAGCTACAGTCATTCTGTACGCGTTATTTTCCTTAAAAAATAATTTTTTACCAGTAGCTGTATTTAATGCTGTTTCACCTGCATTATCTTGAATTAATGCATAATTTGTTGTATTATTGTGATCAACATGTGCAAAAGATGCGGTATCATTATAAGCAGCATGTCCAACAGCAGCACTTCCAAAATAACTTGTTGTATCTGTGTCATATCCTGCTTTTATACTTCCACCCACATACAAATCACTATTAAAACTACTATCACTTTCTATGGAAAGTTTGTTTCCACTTAGGTCTCCACCTGCTATTAAACCGGTTCCAACATCAATCGAAGTAAAACCAGAAGTAATAGAACCACTGTCTAATGCACCAACAGTAACTAAATTACTCATTGTTGTGACATTGGGTTGGGATGCTGTGGTAAGTGTTCCTTGAATGTTTGTAGCACTCAAATCACCACCAACATATAAATCACTATTAAAACTACTATCACTTTCTATGGAAAGTTTGTTTCCACTTAGGTCTCCACCAGCAATTAATCCTGTTCCAACATCAACCGAAGTAAAACCAGAAGTAATAGAACCACTATTTAATGCACCAACAGTAACTAAATTACTCATTGTTGTGACATTGGGTTGGGATGCTGTGGTAAGTGTTCCTTGAATGTTTGTGGCACTCAAATCTCCACCTACATACAAATCAGCATTGAAACTACTGTCACTTTCTACAGAAAGTTTATTTCCACTTAGGTCTCCACCAGCAATTAATCCTGTTCCAACATCAATAGACGTAAAACCCGATGTAATAGAACCAGTGTCTAATGCACCAACAGTAACCAAATTACTCATTGTGGTTACATTGGGTTGGGATGCTGTGGTAAGTGTTCCTTGAATATTTGTGGCACTCAAATCGCCCGCAATGTATAAATCACTGTTAAAACTACTATCACTTTCTATGGAAAGTTTATTTGCACTTAGGTCTCCACCAGCTATTAATCCTGTTCCAACATCAACTGAAGTAAAACCCGATGTAATAGAACCACTGTCTAATGCACCAACAGTAACCAAATTACTCATTGTGGTTACATTGGGTTGGGATGCTGTGGTAAGTGTTCCTTGAATATTTGTAACACTCAAATCACCACCAACATACAAATCAGCATTGAAACTACTATCATTTGAAACACTCAACGATTGAGAACTTAAATCATTTGTAAATAATTTGTTTGATATATGAGCTGTTCCAACAACATCTAATTCATTTGCTGGTGTTCCAGAACCAATACCCACTTTTCCATTTGCATCAACAATCATACGTTGTGCTCCATCTGTGAAGAATTTCAATTGGTCATTATCATCGTTTGCATTATCTTCCGCTTTAATATATGTATCTTGATCTACATCAATAACACCACCTAAGCTTCCCCAAGCATCTCCTGCTCCAAATCCTTCAAATTGGTCTGAAGTAGTATTGTAACGAATATATCCATGATGATCCGTGTCATTTGCCGTTGGTCGTTCTCCTGTTGTTCCTTTTGGTATTTTTAATGCATCTGTATGATTTATGTGTAATGAAACTTCTGGTGCATTTGTACCAATACCAACATAACCACCATTTGATGGTCCTCCAGTTACTATCATTGCCAACGTAGTATCATCGTAAAATTCAGCAATATCTGCTACTCCATGTTGACGAGCAATTAATGCAGGTCCTGTTCCTGCATTTGATATGTCTAATTGTTCTGTTACTTGAACATTTGTATTTGTTTGTATGTAATCACCAATAAAATTTATAGAACCATCTACTTTTAATGCACCTTTAATATTTACAATACCAATAGCGGGGTCAGAACCCTTAGGTTGTAATACAATATCATTGGCTGTTGTAGTTATTACACCTGCTTTATTGATTGATATATCATCAACGCTAACTGTTTCACTCAAACTAGCATTTTTACCTGTAAAATCGCTAATTCCTATGTTTATGTTTCCAAAATTACTAGAAATAGATCCAGCATCTAATGTTCCTACTTCTGTTATGTTTGGTTGCGATTCAGTAATAAGTGTTCCTTGTATGTTTGTAGCACTCAAATCTCCTGCAACATACAAATCAGCATTAAAACTACTGTCAGCAGTCACTTCCAGTTGTGTTAATGTACCTACACTTGTAATTGCGGTTTGCGATGGTGTTGTAAGTGTTCCTTGAATATTTGTAGCACTCAAATCTCCCGCAACATACAAATCAGCATTAAAACTACTGTCTGCAGTTACATCTAATTGTGTGAGTGTTCCTACGCTAGTAATATTGGGTTGTGTTTCGGTAATAAGTGTTCCTTGAATATTTGTAGCACTCAAATCACCCGCAATATATAAATCAGCATTAAAACTACTATCATTTGTTACAGTTAAATTATTGAGAACACCTAATTGTGTAATATTAGGTTGCGACGCGTGAGTTGATTGTATTGTACCTTTTATATTTGTCACTTCAAGTGTACCACCATCGGATTTTATAGTTCCGCCACCCGCATTTATGGTTCCACTATTTGTATTCAATGCGGAAACGTTTGTTGTTTGAAAATTAGCTTCTCCTGCTGTTATGACCTGAGCACCAATATTAATATTTCCAAAACCCACTGCGATTGAACCACTGCTTAAATCACCAACCGCGCGTAAACTACTCATTGTGTTTATTTGTGGCTGCGAAACAGTAGTTATTGTACCATCTATATTTGTAGCACTCAAATCACCAGCAACATATAAATGAGCATTGAAACTACTATCTTCTGCTACAGATAAATTATTAATACTTACATCATTACCTACAAGGGTATTTGCTACATTTAATGTGTCCGTCTTGATGTTTGCATCAGCCACAATATTTGCAGATGTTTGTATATTTGATGCACTCAAATCTTGCGCAACATAAACATGAGACACAAAACTACTGTCATTTAATACAGATAAACTGTTAATACTTACATCATTTCCTATATGCAATCCAGTTACTGTTAATGTATTTGTTGTAATATTTCCTGATGTTTCTATATTTGTAGCACTTAAGTCGTTTTGAATATAAACACTACTGTTAAAACTTGCATCATTTGTAAATGATACAGATGCCAATGTTTCAATGTTTGGTTGAGATGTTGTAGTTAATGTTCCTTCTACATTTGTTGCTGTTATATTACCCCCCACAGATAAATCTTGCACAATGTTGACATCACTATTAAAAGACGCATCACCGGTAACATCCATTTTTGATGAACTTGTTACACCCATAGGTCCAATATATTTTGTTGCTGTAAGATAGAATTTTTCATTTCCAAATACAGTTGATGGAGAACCATTTACATCATAAAATGTAATTATACCATTTTTTGAATCAAACAAAGCACCTCCAAAATTAACAGAAGAACCTACAAAACCAGTTCCTCCCAATTCACTTCGCGTTGCTAACCAACCAATGGGCTTTAATGTTCCATTTTTAAGATAATTTAAAGAAATGCTATAACCAGTTGTGGCATAATTTGAAGGAATAATATTTTGTAGTATATTTAATCCATTTTTATCTTTACATATAAAAGCTGCTCCTCCATTTGTTACATAATCTAATTCTATCTTTTCAAGTCGGAGAACCGTATTTGCACTGTCTACTGAGAAACTACCTTCTGATGTTTTACTTGTTAACCATGTTGCGTCAATATCCACATTCGGTAACCCATTTTGTAATAATGTTTTCAAATTTGTTGCATTATTAACAGCACTGTATGTAGGATTCTCAGGTGGTAATGACGACAAAATATTTTCACTAAATATATTAGTGTTGTTTGCCAATGCGGTTTCTTCGAAGAATTGTTTTGAATCCAAAGTAGAAGTGAAGTTCATAAAATTCTTGAATAACAAATTTACCTTTTCATCTGTTGACAGTCCATCGTTACTCATTGTATAATATATATTAATAGATGATTATTAATAAATACAAAATAAACTAAATTATGAAAAAGTAAAATAACTATTTAAACTTTGCGGAAGCCCTACAATTAAATATATATCACTTGTTGTGTTAGCATCTATATAAGCATCAGTAGCGTTATTTTGCAAAGCACCATTTGCTGTTTTTGCATTTGATATATTTGTAGTGTCACCGAGGTTAAACCATGCAGTATCACCACTATTGAATACAGTGTTCAATGCTCCAAACTTACTACCGTGGCTAATATATGCTTCATAACCGTTAATATTACCACTATTTCCAAATAAACTTCTATTTGGAGAATTTCCACATATTTTAAAGTTGGACAAATCCACTGAATTATTACTTCTTTTATTTGTTACATTAATGGCAATCCACTTAAAACCACCCGTTCCACTATTATTGTGAGTACTATAATTTGGTCCACTTACTGCAAAACCATTATTCCAATCACTAAATGCATTAATAGTAACTCCATTATATGTTGTGCTATAACCACCACTTACAAATTTTCCATCAAAATATAACAATGTATTACTTATGTGACTACTATTTGCCGTTGCGAAATTAGAAGAATTTGTTGTTATTGCACTCGAAAATGTATTTACACCATTAAAGAAATATAATGTGTTTCCGTTATATGTATTTGCACTATCTCTAAACACTTTTCCAATATTGTTTACATCTTTATTATTATCTGTATGCGTTGATACATATGGGGTTCCGTTATTATTTAAGTAAAATACATTTACAGTAAAGTTACTACTAGTATCTGCATTATAATTATCTGCACTAAACGCCGATGTTTTACTGTACGCCATCGTGTACGGGCTATTTTGAGATACGTCTGTCTTATCATTTGCACTAAACGTATAACCATTTTTACTTATTGTACTTACGCGTGAATGGTGATTATCACTATATGGTATATAATGGCTTGCAAAGTTGGATATAGTATAATTTGCGGTTAATTTTAACATTGTTATAGAAGGAACACCAAACAAAAACGTATTACTTTGTACACTAATAGTTGGGACCGCATTAAATTCTACACTCGGTGTGCTACTATAATCATCTACATAAAAGTTATTTGTTGTTCTACTGATTGATAGAATTTCATTTTTATCAATACGTTGATTATTATTTGCTGCTTGACTTTGAATACTATAATTAAAATAATAATTATCTGTTGAAGCTGGGAAATTTGCATTAAAAATGGTATTATTATTAGTTCCACTTGTATTAGCAAAACTCGAACTATATACATATCCTTTGCTATAATTGGCTGCTTTACCTTTATCTGTATATGATGCCGCTGATTGGAAACTGTATTCGTAACCATTTGCGCCAATATTTACTGTATCTTGAGATGCTGTCTTAGTGAAATTTAATGCTTGCCCCGCCAATGTTCCTGATGTATTTTTCATATTAAATGTTGATGTTACAAGAGAACCTGTTGTATTATCCAATGTTGTACCTTGTTTTCCATAATTTACATAAAAACTACTTATACCATCCAAACTAATACTGCTATTCGTATTATTTGCACTTAATAATGTACGATCACTTCGTCCATTTGTACCATTTAAATGGCCATTAATGCTTGCTTTACCAACAAGTGTTACTTCCATACCATTGGGAGAAACATTATTTAAATCATTCGCATTAATAAAACGTGTGGCAGTATTGTCCTCAACATTTTCATCATTTGTAAAATATGCTGATGTATATGCTATACCATATGGACCATAATCACTATTTAAAGCATTCTTTGCGCGTATTTGTACATCATATTGAGAACCTGGTTTTAATCCAGTTAATAAAATATTGCTTTTATCCAAATTTGTATCACTTTTCGCTTGTGAGCCCACATCTGTAACCGTTTCTTTACTTCGTGTATTTACTAATGTAAATGAAATATCGTAATTTGTAATATCAATGCCATCTGTTATTGCTTGATCATTATTGTCTAAGTAAAACGATGTATCCATTTTAAATTCTGTTTTTTGCACGTCTTTAAAATTTGTAATAACTACTGCACTTGGTGCACCCGTTTGTTTTAATCCTACATCTGTTATATAAATATAAATCGGTGCGGTTCCACTGTTGTTTACACCATATACACGCAATTCAAACAAATCATCTTGTGTAAATGTAGGTAAACTTGTTGTAGATGGCTTATTGTCAAATGTTAAATTATACCCTGTACTGTTATTATATGAACGTCCACCATTTGCAACAAATGTAAGTGATGTTAATGGTGGTGTAGAGTTTCCATTTGTATGATAATTTCCATTTCCAATATGAACTGTTTTCCATCCATTTGATTGTTGTCCACTCAATAAATTGTAACTAATATCTACAAATGTCTGCAAATAAACAGGATAACTTCTTCCTGAAAAAGCATCTTTGTATATTTCCGGAAACTTTGACCAACTTACAACTACTTGCGCACTTTGTTGATTTTGACTAATGCTTACCAATAATGGGGGTTGCTCTGTTTTATATGACGCCACACCACTCCATATATTACTTGATGTATACAATTCGGCCATGTTGCGGTCGGTATTATAACGTATCATACCTGCTTCAGCAGGATCTGTTCGCTCAGCTGTTGTCCCTGTTAATAATGCACCTGATGTGGCGGCTCCACCACCACCAGGCATTACAATGTTACCATTTACAGACAAATCTTGTACCACAACCAATTGTTTACTAATAAATACATTACCATTGAAAGATGCATCACCATCAACAGTTAGAGTTCCATTAAGCGATATGTCGTTTTCTATTATTGCACTACCATTTATATGCATTTTTGCTTTAGGGTCTACTACTCCTACTCCAATATCGCCGGATGCATCTATTATCATTTGCTCGCTTCCTGCTGTATAAAATTTCAATTCGTCATTGTCTGTACCTGCACTGGTTTCAGCCGTTATATATGTATCTTGGTCTACATCTTTAACTCCACCTAAGCTTCCCCAAGCATTTCCGGCACCAAATCCTTCAAATGAACTTAATTCTGTATTATAACGAATATAACCTTGATGGGCAGCACCCGTAGCTGTAGGTCGTTGAGCAGTATTACCAACAGGTATTCTAATTGCATCACTCGAATATACTGTTAATTTTACAGGATGTACATCTGTTCCAATACCAACACTTCCACTTACATGTAAATTACTATTAAAACTACTATCATTTGAAACACTTAATGATTGAGAACTTAAATCATTTGTAAATAATTTGCTTGAAATATGAGCTGTTCCAACAACATCTAATTCATTTGCGGGCGTTTCCGAACCAATACCAACTTTTCCACTTGCATCAACAATCATACGTTGTGCTCCATCTGTGAAGAATTTCAATTGGTCGTTATCATCATTGGCACTATTTTCAGCTTTAATATATGTATCTTGATCTACATCAATAACACCACCTAAGCTTCCCCAAGCATTTCCAGCACCAAATCCTTCAAATGAACTTAATTCTGTATTATAACGAATATAACCTTGATGGGCAGCACCCGTTGCTGTTGGTCGTTCTCCTGTTGTTCCTTTAGGTATTTTTAATGCATCTGTATGGTTTATGTGCAATGCAACTTCTGGACTTTCTGTTCCAATCCCTATTTTTCCAGCCGCATCAGCACTTAATATACTTGTATTGTCTGACTTTCGTAAATGGAATTTACCAGTACCATAATCAATATAACTGTTTGTTGAATCATGGTATAATCGCAAACGTTCACTTCCAGAACCCGTTCCAGCACCAATATAAATACTTTGTCCATCTGCTACTTTAATACTTCCATTTACATGCAATTTTTCGTCAGCACTTGTTGTATTTATGCCCACATTTCCACCATTTTGTATAATAAGTGCTTTTGTGTTGTCATCGTAGAATTCAGCCACATCAGCACTACCTATTTGTTTTACCTTTAATGCAGGCCCCGTACCATCATTCGTGACATCCAATTGTTCTGTTACTTGAACATTTGTGTTTGTTTGAATGTAATCACCAATAAAGTTAATGGATCCATCTACTTTCAAATTACCCTTAATATTAACCATACCAAATGATGGGTCAGAACCCTGAGGTTGTAATACAATGTTGCTACTTGTTGTGCTAATCACACCCGATTTATTAAAAGATAAATCACCCAAACCAATTACCTCGCGCGCCAATACGTTCTCGGTATTTACATTTGTAGTTGCATTTACATTTGTTGCCGACACATCAGCCGTAAATAAACCTGTTCCACCTACATTTAATTTATACGTATTAGTGGTTGTATCTATTAATACACGACTATCGTGTGTAAGCTTCATTGTTTCTTTTGATGTAGCACCATCATTATAATTCCAAAACACTATACTACCAATATTGTTTGTTGAATCTTCTACTTTTCCAGCGATTTGTCCGAAATTTTTAGACGTTCCAATATCTGAATCATGATTTGTAAATTGTATTTTTGAAGGATATGCGTTTGTTGTATTATTACGTGCACCTCGTATTTCAAGCGTTGCATCTTGTGCAAATGTTGATGCTGGTTTAATTAATAATTGTCTGCTTGAATTTGCTTGCATTATTGTTTCACCAGTTGATTCCAACACAACAAATTGGTTATTTGAACCTATTGCTGCACCATTATTATGCAAAAACATTCGACGTTGTCCGTTTGTCACTAATGATATTACATCATTTGTCAATGTTGCTCCATTTCCAAATACAACTCCTGTACCACTTGTATCCGTTTCACCATAGTTTAATAACGCCTTTGTTTGAATATGTCCGTTTACTGTTACAGCCGCATCATCATTTGACAAATATGCAGAACTTTTACGTGCTCCACCACCAACAATAATATGATCCATATCTAATTTGTTTCCGCTAATATCAGTTGCAGTAATATTATCAATTACTTGCAATGAACCATCGATGATTGTCTGTTTTCCTACATGCAAATGTGCATTAAATGATACATCTTTTTCTACGTGCAATTCACTGTTGAAACTTGCATCTCCATCTACATTTAATTTATTATCCAAATCCACAAGTTGCTTTACATTTAATGTTCCATTTAATGTTGTATTGTTCTCTACATTCAAAAAACTCTTCAAGTTTGCTGTACCCGTCAAATAT
>Ga0255763_1001279_pt1 | contig 26278 bp, 20 predicted proteins | sample 041ome_2_FD_179963 | JGI IMG/M metagenome (GOLD analysis project Ga0255763, IMG submission 179963) | Coastal salt marsh microbial communities from the Groves Creek Marsh, Skidaway Island, Georgia - 041406US metaG (version 2) | ecosystem: Environmental > Aquatic > Marine > Intertidal zone > Salt...
AGATCTGCCAGCACCTTGGGTCACCACGCCCGCTGGCTGCCGAATTCTAAAGCGCATTTCATAGGACCTCCTCATCGTCCTCGGACACAGGGGAGGAATTGATTTAGTGTATTGTAATTTGGTTATTGAGGAATCGAGAGTTTGTTTGCGAAATCTCCAATCAAGTTTCCAACGCGTTGACCAATTTTGTCCCCCACTGCAGTGGGCGACCCTTCGGCTTTCTTCGCAATTTTTCTAAGTAATGAATTGATACTCTTTCGTGTGTTGATGAGATCGGAAAGCAAGTCCGCACACGTTTGACGAACCTTTCGTTCGGCGACAAGAAGCTCAGCTTCGGCTTCAGCGCTTTCAGGCGACGTAGACGAGGGCGACGCGTCATCTTCAACACCCAAAATCATGACGTGCGTCTCGGCGAGCAAGCATGCCAACCGATTGTCGCTGACGCTTAGGAGCTCGTTGGGATCACCCGCAGCCACGCCGTGCGGTCCACTGGCCTCTTCTGACAGTAGCTTTTCATACGTGCACTCTTGGACGCGACTTCTCAGCACACTCACCTCGTGCATCACTTCATTCAGTTTAGCCGTGCGCTCTTCTGCAGTGATGATATTCGTTCGCTCGTTCTCGTCCACGCGTGCGGATTCGAGTTGCTTTCGAAGCGAACGAATCTCTTTGCTTAGAATTTTCTTTTCTTTCAGCGATGACGACTCCAAAGTCTTCACCTTCACATCGGCTGCTGATGCCGTCGCGCGTGCGTCATTCAAGCACTCTTGCGTCGTAGCTAACTCCCGCTTCAGCGCCTCAATTTCCTCGCGTGCATTCGTCAGTGCGCTCGCTATCGCAGAAACGTCCTCGCCGTTGGCGTTCGCTTCGGTGCTCGATTCCACCTGCGTCTCCTCGCACGGCTCCAATCGCTTCACAGTCGATACCGAATCATCATCGTCGCTCACGCACGCGCGAATACGAGTCGACTTAAATTCTTCTACTTCTGACGTCGCCGTGTTCGGCGACGAGGTTCGCGGCGAATCCGCACCGTCGCGCTTTGTCGCATCCGCTCGCGGCGCAGTCGTCTCCGCCTCCACCGCGCGTCTCAACGCCCGCTCCGCCGCTCCCAACCGCACAAATCGCGCCAATGACTCTGACCTCGCACACGCTTCACTCGCCAATACTTCCCATAACCAGCTCTCTAATGCCCGTCGCCGTTCTTCCACGCGTTCGACATCGGTAGCGCGAACGCGTCGAAACAGATCCCGCTTTGGCGCCGCGGGCACCTCGCGTTTCCCCCCACACTCGTCAACTAAATCATCATACAGCGCCAGAAACTCGCGAAATCGACGCCGCGTGACGCGTTCAGCCGTCACCGTGCGCGCCCTGACGCACCGCGGCGACGACGTCGACGCACTCGAGTCGTGCGCCCAACTGGCGTCGGCACCATTCGCCACACCACCTTCGACGACACTGCTCTGCACCGCACACGTCACGTCGTACGCAACGTACGTGGCGTTTGCGCCGCGTTCGGCGTCCGCGCGCGCGGTGGCGCGAGGAATCGTGAGCCAGAACTCGCGCGCGCGCATCGACGTGTGACGACATCATTGGTGCACGCATCCATGTTTTCATCGATGCGCGCGGCACCGACCGCACCGACCGCCGTGCGCGTACGCGTGCGCGCGCAGAGCGCGAAACGCTCGGCATCGTCGTACGACCACGTTGACTACAAGAAGGACGACGTCAAGGCGTACGGGGAGTGGGGAAGCGACGGCATTCGTCAAGGTGCTTTTCCGAGCGAAGATTGGGAAGACGGTGCGCGAGCGCTTTGGCTATCAAACGGCGCGACGGAGGTGAAAGCGCATCGTCTTATTATCTTGGGCTCTAAACATCGCCGAGATCGCATCGGGGAGGTGTTTCGGGACGTGGAAGTGATTGCACGGATGTGCGAGAACGCGTTTCGGTTACTCGACGGCGCGCGAGCGCACGCGATTTGTCATCGACGACCCGAGGCGGGCTTGGTGCTGTGTAGCGCGGCGACGCTGTCGTCTGCTGTCGTTCGCGTGCGACTGGCGCTGCCGATAGAGGGGGCGTTGGATATGGCCAAGGTGGTGGAGCGCGCGCCAGAGCTATTAGACGCCGACGAGGATGCGTTGCGTCGTGCGGGCGAAACAACGAAGATTTTAGCCTCTGCGCTCGATATAGAGATGGATGACGATCGATTGCGTGAGATTTTGGAAACGGCTCCGATGATATTACTCGCCGACGCTGCGGATGTCACGGTGGCACTCGCGCAATTGTTGCCGCTAAGCAAGAACTTTGTATCATTTGCCAACTTTGTCGTCGACAACGCTGAAGCTGTAATCGACTCGTACTGTCGGTCGACGCTCGCACAAACAATGTCCATGCGTAAATCGTATCGCGTCTGAATGTAAACTATGTAAAAAAAAACCGTACATTGTTGTAAAGAACGGGGCAACGGCTAATCTTTGTTGTGAAAATTGTGAGTGAGCAGTGTTTACGCAGCGTTTGATGCGAGTCGCATCTCGGCGCGTCGCGTAATGCACGCTTGTTTGAGTCGAGGATTCAAACAATGATGGCACATGCCACACTTTTGTCCGCGCTTGACGGTGGGAAATTGCGCGAAGCGCTTGCGAGACCCGTCTGGCGACGCGACGTATGTGCGTTTCACACCATTTGGCGTCATCTTGAGCTTTCCTCTGAACATTCTGTGGAACTCTGCGAGAAGCTTGCCTTCGATGGAGTCCGGCGACGCCGTCTCTGCAAGGCTCACGATAGCTGGGCTTTGCGCCACCGATGGTGGAAGCACAGATGTCGGCGACAGTGGAGCGACGCCACCGATGGGTCGGCCATTCTTGGTCAGTCGCATCGGCTCGGGCTCGAGCGGTCGCTCCACTTGTTGCGGGAAGAATGGACACAGCCATCTGGGCAGCGGACGTGGATTGCGTGTTTTGCGATCCCACGCGCGCACGCAGATCCGTTGGCTTGCAAATGCGCTCGTGACCTGTGCTCGACCCATGCCGCGAGCGATGCTCGTAATGGACGTGCCGACGAGGATGCGAACGCGTTTGCACTTTGCCAGCTGACTCTTGTGCACGTGAATCGGCGCATTCGATGATGTTTCGTCCAGAAAGACTTCCTAAATTGTCGATGGAAAACGCAAGATGGGTTAGTTTCGAGTACATCGAGCGAAAGGCGAGGAAATCTTACGTTGACTTGAAAGTACGTCCCGTGCAATGGAAACTTGGCGTGCATCGCGCTTCGACACGACACAAAAACAGCGCACTCAATGAATTCATTCGTCACTTCATTCAAAGGCTTCAAATTTGAGTCGATTGGCGCCATTATACACCCCTGTGAGTTCTCCACGCCTCCGAGCGCGGCGATGAGTTCATCCGGAAGCATGTCTGTCGTCACGGCCCAACCAACGGTTTCTACGCGCATTTTGCTGGCGCGAATAACCGTCTCGCTCAATTCCATACCGGTGAGCTCTTCATCCATCACTTCTTCGGGTTCTTCAGCGGCGAGACGAATCATCTCTTCGAGTTCGGCTTCGATGGTTTGTTGATATTCATCCTCGGTGGAGATGTTCAGCGCGACTTTACGAGCGGCGGTGATGTATTGAAACGCCGTCGTCGCGTCTGGATGAGAATTCTTATCGGGATGCACCACTCGTGAAAGTCGAACATACGCCAGCATGATATCATCACGCGTCGTCATAGAACTCAAAAGTAACACGCTCGTCGCTACAGCACCACTCGGGCGTCCCTTCTTGTCCCACGCCTTACCCGCAGCGATGATAGCGCCGAGCACGGCGGATGAATTGTTGCTCTTCTCAAGATTCTTGTGCACGTTAGATCCAACGCGAGGTTGCTCAGGAACCAAATCTTCGATATCGTCGCTCTGACGTTGACGAATTGGCGCCTCGGGTTGTAATGATGATAAACCAGAGTGTCCATCTGGGCGATCGACGCATTTCCCGCCTTGCTTGGCGTATTCGCAAATGTCCCGGAGCGGGCACGCCCCACAGTTCGGCATGCGTTTACCGCAGAACACCTTGCCGAGGGTAATCATGTGGTAATGTAACTCATATAGAAGTTCTACGCCGAATGAGTTGAGGCGCTCGCGTAAGAAAGTGTACACCGCAGGCTCAGGCGCGTACTGTGCGAGCTCTTCGAGCGCCGTTTCGCTCTCCAGCGGCACCCACCCGAGACGCGCCATAATGCGCCCCACATTCACGTCAACTGGAAAATCGGTTCGATGAAGCGCAAGTAGCAGAACACATGACGTTGTTTTCACGCCCATGCCGTCCAAAGCCAGCAGATACTCACTCGCATCCTTCGTCGGCGTGTTGCGCAAGAATTCCAGCGAAAGCACGCCGCGTTGCGCTAAAATGCGCTTGAGAATGCCTTTAATGCGTCTTGCCAACATCCAATGCATGCCTCGACATCTGATGCACTTGACGATTTCAACCAAAGGTGCGTCAGCGACGGCGTACCAGTTTACTTGATCTCGCGTGTGCTCAGTCCTCGTTGGATCTGGGCGAGCGAGAACGTCGGCGATGACATCCTTGAGCGGCCGCGACGCCTCCCTGTTTTTCGCATTCAGCTTGGATTTCTTCCATGTCTTGGGTGCGTTCAGCTTTGCCTTACGAGGTGGCGAGTCAAATGGGTGCAGCTGCACAATAGCGTCGTCAGCGTGTTTGTCGTCGTCATCGTTCGCCGCTGGCATCTCTACGTCTCGCGTTTCTGGTTCTGGCGGCGGAGTCAATTTTGCAAACATGTCGCTCACGAGCGCTCGAACGAATAAACGCCCACGATTCTCTTCATCCACGGACTCGTCGTAAGGAAACCGCGCGGCGAGATTCATAAACGCCGTGCTTGACAACACGTCACTGACATTCTGCGTTAAATTGGCACCGATGAGGCTGTCGAGAATCGACCCTCCCCAAGCGTCGCGGTCGAGCGCTCGATTTCCAAGCGCCGAACGCGCGCGCTTCAAAAACGCCGCAATCTTTGATGCCCAGGTTTGTTTCTCATCTTCACCGTAGACAATCATATCGAGATTTTTACCACGCCACACGCGTGCACGCTTTTTACGAGGTGCAGAGCCTGAGCCGTGTAGAATGTCAACCCACGCTTTGTTCAGCCAAGGGAGCGCAAACGATTCCGGCGGCGCGGAGTCAGCCGCTGCCGCCGCCGCCGCCGACGTCTCCGCTGGCTTACTCCACAGCCCCAGCACGAAATGCTGCACAGGCAGGAGTTCGAGTGGAAGCATCGGGAATGGTGTGAGCGCGAACTGTGTGCTCACGGAGAGTTCACGCGAAGACGGCGGACGCGGCGTCGAAGGCAACTCTGGAGCCGGCGGGACGGAATCGATATCCATGCCTTCGCACGCCGTCGCCGTCGCCGTCTCGCCATCGCCGTGCACGGCGTCGCCAGCATCGATACAGCATTGCTCATGGGCTCCACTGTCGTCAACTTTGGCATAGGTATCGATAAACGGTACGCCCGTGAGCCAGCTCGTGTCGACGCGATCGCCGTAGCCATCCTCGAGTCGCCGCACGTTTGTCTTCACCCAACCGTCAATCATCCGCATCGCCCGCGTAAACGGCGCGCCATCCGTCGTAAACTCGCGCACAAAGTGTAAATCCCGCGCGAACACATCCAGTGCGAGCTCTTGCGCTTCTAACATCCAAAGCACGAACGGATCCTTTTGCGGCGCCGGCGCCGTCGACGTCGGCTCCGCCTCCTTGGCCGTCGGCTCGTCTTCACCATACAACCCAATATCAGGATGCCACACATCAAACTCCGCGCGCATGGTTGACACCAACGACGTCAAACGATCAAGCTGCGACGCACTCGGTCGCAGTCGCCCTCGCGACGATCGCGAATCCGCGCAAATCGTCACCCTCGCGCCGTCCAACCACCTCGCGCGCACTTCGCGCGCGTCTCTCAACATCCGCACCGTCACCGCCTTGGCCGCCCCAGGCGCCGCGCGCGCGCGCAACCCAACGCGCCATCGCGTTGCATTCGCGCTCGCGCGTTTCGCGCGAAGCATTCGGCGTTTCACCCCCGACAGCGGCTTCCGGAGCACCTTTGTCACCTGTCGCGCACTTTTTGAAGCCTCCAACCGTCGCCCATCGTCACGACGGTCGACGTCGGCGTCGCCGGCGGCGTACTTTGGGTTGATCGCGCGCCGCCGATGCGGTCGACGTCGTTCGTCGTTGCCGTCGCGCATGCTTGCGTCGGCGTGTGTCGACGCGGGCGCGCATGTGCGGCGGGCGATGTCCCGATTGGTGTCGGAAACGCCGACAGTTGACGGAACGCTTTTTGTGCTTTTTGAAGCGCGACGGCGCGAGCGAAGGAATCGCGCGATCCGTGGGCGCGCGCTGGTGTGATGTTATAGATACGATGTGAAAGTTAAAAGCTAAGTATGAGTGTTCGCGTGATGGACGCGCCGGCGGATCGGCGCGCGAGGGAACGCCGAGCTATTTACTGCGATTCTCGCACCCAGAAAAAGGTACCCGGTTGACCGAGCTCGTCGTTGAAGACAGAGCCGATGAATCTGGAGGAGATAACCATCGGGCACGTCTTGGCGAGGTCAGCTTGAAGAGCGGCGGGGTCGGAAGGGCATGTTTCCAAGTCAATCACCGTGTACGCGACGGAGTCGCGGGAGGTGTTGATTTGCTGGATGATGTTGCACTTTTGAGCGCCCAAAAAGGTGGTGATTTCACCGAGCGCGCCAGATTCATTCTTGTTGACGATGCAGAGACGCGCGCCTGAGGAGTTCTTGTGCGGGGGCAAGATAGTCGTCGGGAAGTTGACAGAGTTGCGGATGGTACCAGTTTCAAGGAAGTCCATCATCGTGTCAGCTGCCATGGAGGCGGAGTTTTCTTCGGCTTCTTCGGTGGACGCGCCCAAGTGCGGGAGCACAATGTGACGCGGATGACCCATCAAGTCCGGATCGGAGAAATCGGACACGTACTTACCAGTGAGCGCACCGGAATCGTACCCTGCCTTCACGGCGGCACCGTCGACGATTTCACCGCGGGCAAAGTTGAGCAAATGGACGCCCGGCTTGCACTTTCTCAAAGCGTTGGCGTCGATCAAGTGGTGAGTGACGCCCTTGATGTACGGGACGTGAATAGTGATGAAGTCCGATTGCTCGAAGAGTTCATCGAGTTCAACCGCACGGGTCATCTTGTCACCAGGCAAACGCCACGCAGCTTCAAGAGAAAGCACCGGATCGTAACCAACGACGTTCATGCCGAGGCCAAGCGCGGCGTTGACGACGCTGTCGAGGGTAAAAAGTAACAACATTGTGACACGTCAGTCGCGAGTTTATGATGCGCAACGCCACGGTGATTGCATTTTTCGCAAGCAAAGGTCAGGTAAAAGAATGGATATGCCTCAATTTGTAATCTCAGCGGCGCTCTTTGACGATAACCGTCGACGAGCATCCTCAAACATCTAATTGAGAATCGTCATTCCTTCGACGGCGAAAAAAAACGTGTTGAAAGGAATTCAAGAAAAAACAAACGCTGACACGAAAGACATAAGCACGTACCGAGAACCAATAGCACCCAAACCGATAACACCAAGCGTCTTGCCCTCGATTTCCCGACCACCGAACATGGCCTTGTCCTTTTCGATGCGCTTGTCGATTTTCGCGTAATCAAAGCCTTCCTCGACGTTAATCACCTCGTTCACGTGACGGTTACCTTCGATAATCCCACGGCTCGCCAAAAGCAAAGAGCACACAACGAGTTCCTTGACAGCATTCGCATTCGCACCCGGGGTGTTGAACACAGGAATACCCATTTCGCTCATTTCCTTCACCGGGATATTATTCGTCCCGGCGCCACAACGCACGATGCCTCTCACCGTCGGCGGAACTTCGCTCGCTTGCAACTTGTGCGAGCGCAACATGATCGCCATCGGGTCTCCCGGCAAAAGCTTATCATCCCCGCTCACCGCGTACTTCCCAGCCGGAAACTTATTCAAACCAACCGGAGAAATCGCGTTAAATGTCTTCACGTTGAAGGACGCGCCAGAGTATCCACTCCCACCGCTCACCACCGCCGCCGGTGGCGCCTTGGCGCTCTCCGTCTTCCGCGCCTTGGCCAACTTCAACGCCTTCTCCAACAGCGCCACTTCGTCCTCATCCGAGGCACCACCACCGGCGCGCACGACCACGGAGATCGCGCGCGCACCGCTGGCGGCGCGCGTCTTGCGCGCCAGCGCAGCGCCTCCTCGCGGGGCATACCGCGCCGACGCGCCGAGCGCGGCGGGCGTAGTCGTCGTCGTGGCGAACATGGTTACTCGTGTGATCGTCCGCGCGGGCGTACGTCGCGATGTGCGGCGTCGGCGACGCGGCGCGCGACGACCGCGGCAACGGCATCCGCCGGCGCCGTTAGGGTCACACCCGGGAGTGGTGATAAGATTCGGGAGGCGAATACACGTACTGTGTCACATGGAGACCCATGTGGGATAAATTTATGTCGACGAACGCGCGCCGCGTTTTTTTTTTTGAAACGCTGCTGATGTCCTATGGATTGATGGATGGATGATTAAAACCGTGGCTAGTACTGTGGTGCGAATATATATGTATACGTGTGCGTGTGTGCGCGCTTGGCGTGGGTGTGAACGCGCGCGCGTGTCGTGGCGATTGGGACCTACCAATCGCGGAGAAGGATGAAGTCTTCGTCTCGAACGTCGCGCACGGGGTCCGAGCCGATGAAGTGCTCGCGGCCGACGGCGGCGATGTGCGCGGCGCCTTGAGCGCGCAAGGGCGCGGCGTAAGGGACGTAGGGCAACCTGAATACGGGTTTCGATACACCGAGCATGGCGCACGCGGTGTTCAAGCCAATGGGGTTGGGTTCGGCGAATAACCAGTTCATGAGCGGCGCGAGGCGGTCGCGGAGCTCTGGGTTCGGGCCGTCGAAGAGCAACTCTCGCATGAGCTCTGGGACCAAGTTGGAGGTGACGCTGATGACGCCCACGGCGCCGGCGTCATAACGCGCGTCGTGACACTCGTCGTCGTTCCCACTCCAGCACACGACGCCCTTATCGGTGTATTGCTTGATGCGAGCGTTGCCTTCGCACTCTTTGACGCCAGCGAAATTCTTGTGCTTGGCGAGCTCAAACATAATTTCTGGAGTAATATCCTGGCTCGTTCTTGCCGGCACGTTGTACACGATAGCTGGGCCTAAATCCAAAACCGCCTCAAAGTGCTCCATCAAGCCCGCGCGAGAGGTTTTACCGTAATACGGATTAATTTGCAAGCTCGCGTCCATGCCCACGGCGAAGCCTTGCTGCGTCGCGTGCACCGCTTCTCGCGTAGAATTACTCCCCGTGTTACCAATCACCTTAATTCTTCCCCCGTATCTCTGTGCTGTGTGTGCAATTAACATAATATGCTCATCCCAGCTCATCAATTGTCCTTCGCCCGTGGTACCTCCGACGATCAATCCCTCTACTCCGCCTGCGATCTGCGCCTCCACCAACGAGTCGTACGCGAACAAGTCCACCTTCCCACTCGCCAAGTACGGCGTCTTTATCGCCGTTATTAATCGCTTCGACCTTATCTCTTCTACGTCGCAGCCGCACATCGGGCACGTCCAGTCGCTCGGCGTGCTCATAGATGCGCGAGTTGCGACTTTTGAAAACCTCCCTCTGGTGGCTCGCACCGCGACGTGCGGTGACGAGCTCATCGACGTCGCGCGCGACGACGCGCGCGAGACGAGGCGGGACGGCTTCGACATTGATGCGCGAGGCGTCGTGAGCGTCATCGCGGACGCCATGGTGTCCACACGCGCGGGTGTGAGGTGGAGCTCGAGGCGCGCTGGGCCAGTGAGAGCCCTAACGGGACAGTAACAGTCGCGTTCGAGGCGCGCGAATTCGCGTTTGGAATGACGCCGCGCGAGGCGCTGATGTGAGTGTAGTTGAACGTATTAGTATAACTTGATTATCTGTGTGTGTTGAGATGGTACAACGTGCGCGCTGGGGCTAGTGACGCGTACGCGCGGTTTTAAAACAAAATTCGTGGCGAGACGCATTCGGCGCTCGGACGGCTGGCGTCGGCGTCGATCCGCGATAACTCTCGCACACCACCTCTCACACGGAAGTGTTGATGACGAAGAGGTGCCATTGGTGTCTTTAGATTGATTGGTTTCGCTGACGGAGGCGTCGTGGGTGCGTCGTGCACCCACCCGCGCGTCGTCGGCGACACGTTTTCATCGCGTTCGTCGGCGTCCTCGGCGTCGCTCGACGCGGATTCAGATTCGTACATGTTCATCGCGCGCGCACCCGGCGAGCGGTGCTCGCGAGCGCGGTTGTGCAAACCGTCTTCAACGTGCGCTTCGAATGTGGCGTCGTGCTCGCGCGATGAGTTGCACAGCACGTCAAACGGCCCAGAGGGCGACACGTCGCATTTCGCAAACGCCGCCGCGAGCGGCTCGAGCTCGCGCAACAGTTCGTCGTCATTCATGCGCACTCGACGCACAGGCGATACTGGCGTCCTACACCCATGCCCACTCGCGAACGCTCGCCCGGCTGAAGGTGAAAGCACGACCGCGTCTGGCGTAAATATGGTCTCCGCGGCGTGCGACCACACGACGCGCCGACTCGCGTGACTGGGACTCTCCGCGAGCTCCGTCTTTGGTCCTACTACCGCCACCGCCGCCGCCGCCGCTGCCGCCGATACCGAAGACAACGAAGATACCGACGTCGACACAGCTCCATCTTCGTCACGCTCGAGCGCGTCCAGCCGCGCCGCCCGCGTTCTCGCCTCCTCGAGCTCGGCGCGCAACGCGTCATTCGCCCCTTCCAACACCGTCACACGATCAATCAACGCGCGTATGATGACATCCTTATCATCACAACCCCCATCACGCGCGTGTTTTCGCACACCAAGCGACCCAAATCCGTCGCCGTTCTCGTCGCGCACCGGCGTACATTCATCATGAACAGCATCAACAGCATCAACAGCATCGTTGACGATGCGGCGCGACGCATGCTCCCGCGCCACGACGCACCCATCCATCTCACGCACCGATGACGACGACGACACACACGCCGTGCGGCGTTCGCCCCATGGCGACCGCGACATCGACCGCCGTGCGTCCGCGAATGCCGCGCCACCTGTCGCGCACATTTTTGAATGCATTCGTTCAAAAAAAGAATACCCATAACTTTACCCATGCCATCCTTTGCCATCGGCGCGGGATCGCCCGCACCGCCTCGCGCCGGCGCCGCAGACGCCGACACGGATCGCGCACGCGACGACGCGACGACGGCGACGCGACGACGGCGACGGTTCATCATTCATCCATCTTTACGCGTCATTCATACGCACGACAAAAGACGTGGCGACGGATTTGATTGATTGATTGATAGCGTTTTGGGATCTCGGCGCGGTGCATCACAACACCATCGTCATCGTTCGATGTCGCGCGCGACGGGGGATGTCAGCGCGCGGGCGCGGGTGGTCACGTCGTCGTCGTCGTCGTCGTCCTCGCCCGGTGGTGGACACGGCGGTGGCGGTCACGGTGGCGCGGGCGGCGCGACGTTTGCGACGCCGCCGACGCCGACGCGCTCCGACGTGTGCTTTGATTGGTCGCGTGGTTCGTGCGCGCGCGGTGCGGAGTGTCGGTTCGCGCACGATGGTGCGCCCGGGCGTGATCCGCTCGCCGGTGGTGGCGTCGCGCGCGGTGGTGGGGCGGCGAGCGGCGCGAAGGGCGGCGCCGGGGTGTGCTTTGATCACGCCAAGGGCGCGTGTCGACGAGGCGAAGGGTGTCGGTTTTCGCACGACGCATCCGCGGTGGCGGCGTTTGCGAAGATCGCGATGACGACGGGTGTGTCGTCGTCGATATCGACGGGTGTTGGGGGCGGTGCGCGCGTGGGCGTGGCGAGCATTCCCAAGCCGTTGCCGATCGCGGGGACGCCACCGCCGCCGAGCGGAGCACCGCCTCCGTCTCTCGCGCGAGTTGTGACGCCGACGACGGCGGCCACGGCGGCGGTGACGATTGCGCAACGTAGCAGTGGTGCGATAGATTACGCGAGCGCGGCCAAGTCGGGTGCGGCGGCGGCGGCGGCGGTGGAAGGGTCGTTCGCGGCGGCGTTGGCGGGAAGACGGGCTCCGGCTGCGGCTGCGGCTGCGGCGCCGCCAGCGGCTGAGAAGCCCACGGCGGTGACCGCGAGTGGGGCGTCAGTGCCCGCGCCTAGGTTCGCGGCGCACGCCACGGTGGTTGCTCCTTCGGTAGGAGCAACCGTGGCGGTGCCGGCGGCGCCGTCGTTCCAGTTTGGCACTGGTTCGATGTTAGCGAGCGGCGGCGATCGAGCCGACGGCGGCGGGATTTCATTCGGGACCAAGGCACCGGTGATGCCCGGGGTCTCGGCATCAGGCGCCAAGGCGTACCCGAGACCCGAATTCGCGTTTGGTACCGGTGGGGCGGCGAACGCAGATGCCCCGTCGTTACTAGGAGCGGCGTCGCGCGCGTCGCCGGGCGCGGGTTTCGTCCCGCCAGTGCCGAGCGGTCCGCCGCCCGTGCCCGCTGGACGGCCGCCGGAAGCGAACCAGCGCGGCGTGCCTCCCACGACGCATGCTGCGCCTGGATTCGGCTTCACGCAACCTGGGTTTAATTTAGCAGCTCGCGCGGCAGCGACGGTGCCGGCGGCGGTAAAGACGGCGCCGCCGACCAACGCGTGGGGCGGCGCCGTCGCCGCCGCGCCGGCGAGCGCCGCCGACGTCAACGGTTCGCTCGGCTCGGAATGGGGCATGTCCATGGGTATGGGCTTAGACATCGGTAGCGCTAACAGCGGCATGGGAACGTACGACGCCCTCGGTGGGCCGTCGCCCTTTGGCGGTTTCGGCGGTTTAGGCTCGCTCTTTTCGCAAACCGCCAACGTCGCCCCCGCGTCGCCCCTCGACGATAGCGCAAACATCGCCGCCGCTCCACCCGGGATGTGGGGCGCCGGTGGGTACGGCTTTTGAGTTCCCCCTTAGCTCTCGCGCGCGTACGCGCGCATTCTTCCTTGATTGTTTTAATCAATATACTCCGTCCGTCATTCATTTCGCGGCTTCTGCAAAAACAAGACACAAAACACGCCTCGCCTTGCGCGCGGGACATCGCGACGCCGTCCGTCGCTCGACGCGCGCGACAACGACGACGACTGTTGGACGTTCGCTCGAGCGCCATGCACGCCGCCGCCGCCGCGGCGACGTCGACGACGGCAGTCGCGCGAGTCCGCGGTCGCGCGGCGCCGCCGCCGAGACATCGAGCGCCGACGCCTCGCGCCGCCGCTGCAGCATCGAGCGGCGATGGCGACGGTGATGACGACGACGACGCGCGCGCGGTGAAACCCGCCACCGCGGCGCGTCGCGTCATGCGTCGCGCGACGAAGGATGCGACGACGGAGACGGCGTCGGGTCGCAAGGTGGCTCGCGCGTCGACGTCGGCGTCGACGAAAACGACGACGAGAGCGACGACAGAGTCGTCGGCGGCGACGCCGAAGGTTCGAAAGGTGCGCAAGTTGACTGCGGACGCGCGAGGGAACACGGCGAAAGCGCGGCAGGTGATTAGTACGGAACGACGGGAACGCGAGGCGGCGGCGTTGGAACGGTTTATAAAGTTGAAGGGTCGAGCGACGGAGAAAGCTTCGCCGTTCGCTGAGCAGGGCACCGACGAGCGTCGCGTGCAGGATCAATTAAATGAGCAGACGATTATGAAGCATTCGGGTGAGGCTGCGGGCGAACGTTTGCGTCGGTTGTTTGCGGAGCGGCGGCAGAGAGGCTTGGGCATGGTTCGCGACAGGTTTAACGACGCGGCGCCAGATTTGGACCAGTCGTCGTCTTTGTCGACATTTGGCGCGTCAGATGCCGTGGATAGTTTATTGGAAAGCTCAGCGGACGTCGCAGAGCAAAATAGGCGCGTTAAAGAAGGGTATTCAGAAAATTCACTCGGTGTGAATAACTCGGTTGACCCGTTTAAGCTCGCGCCCGGAGAGTACGTGGTGCATCGCAAGTACGGCATCGCGCAGTTTCTCGGGCACAAGGTTTTGCCGCAAGAAACATCCAACGGTGACACTAAGAATGTTGCGTTTCTGTTCTTGAAGTATGCCGACGCGACGGCGAAGATTAGTCCGGAATCTTCTCGTCGTTTGTTGTATCGGTATTGCTCACCCGGCGGTCTCGTAAAACCGCCGAAATTGAACAAGCTCAACGACAAGACGACGTGGCAACAGCGTGAGATTCGCACTGAAGCGACTATTCGACGATTGGTGGTGAATCAAATGTGCATCTATTTGCAGCGCCTTCAGTGTGTTCGCGATCCATATCCAGATGCCGATGAGGAGGAAAAGGCAAAATTCGCTGCGTCTTTTCCATTTACGTTGACCCCCGACCAAGCGACGGCGATCGCAGAAATCGAGACAGATCTGAAGCAAGATGCGCCTATGGATCGTTTAGTAATAGGTGATGTAGGTTTTGGAAAGACTGAAGTGGCGATGCGAGCCATGTTTCAGGTTGTTAGCGCAGGTGGGGGAGTATTCATGATGGCGCCTACGACGGTTTTGGCAAAGCAGCATGCGGCTAACCTCGCGGCAAGATTCAGACCTCTAGGCTATAATGTAGCGTTGCTCAACCGTCACGTGGGGATGAAAAAGCAAGACGCCATCTTGAATGATTTTAGAGATGGTAAGATTGATATCATCGTTGGCACGCACAAACTCATCAACTTGGATGAGGAAATGTACAAAAAGCTCAAGTTGTTGGTCATTGATGAAGAGCAGCGGTTCGGGGTCAAGCACAAGGATCAAATCAGTGCATTAAAGTCTGAAGTGGACGTCTTGACGTTGTCAGCAACGCCCATTCCTCGCACGTTGCACATGGCTATGGCTGGGTTTCGCGACGCGTCGCTCGTGCAAACGCCGCCACCCGAGCGCCGACCAATCAATACTATTCTCGCTCCGATTAATGATGATGATATTCGTCACGCGATCAAGCACGAACTTGCACGCAATGGACAAATCTACTACATCGTTCCTCGGATCAACATGATGCGCGAGGCTGTAGACAGACTGAATCGCATGTTCCCTGATTTGTCAATCATGACGGCGCACGGCCAAATGGGTGGCGAAAGTCTTGACGCCGCAATGGAGGCGTTTTCGAATGGCGAAGCCGACTGTCTCATCGCGACAACGATCGTCGAGTCTGGTTTGGATATTCCAAACTGCAACACCATTATTATCGAAAATGTGCAATTCTTTGGTCTGGCGTCGTTGTACCAGTTACGCGGTCGCGTCGGGCGCGCAGGTCGCCAAGCGTACGCGTACATGTTTTACAGTAGCGAAGATTCCGAGCTTACGCCGCAAGCGCAAGAGCGATTAGCCGCACTCGAGGAGTGTTGCGGTTTAGGCGAGGGATTTAGACTGTCCGAACGTGACATGGGTATCCGCGGCGTCGGGACTATGTTTGGGGAAAAACAGAGCGGTGACGTCGATAGCATCGGTGCAGATTTGTACTTGGAGCTCCTGTATAAACAGTTGCAGCGCATTGACAAGTTGCGCATTAAATCTGTCGCCCCGGATGACGTCAGGGTTGGTACTGGTGGGTATGAGTTTGGCATAACTCCATTTTATATTGCCACGACGGAGGCAAGCGATCAAGTCAAAGCCACCGTCGACCAAATGAGTTTCGCCGAAGAATCTCAACACGTGTTGGCACTCATGAAGTCCACGTTTGGTGAACCGGATGAGAGCAGTTTGACATGTTTGTATGCGCGCGAGATGAAGATTCTGGCGGGTGAGTTGGGAATTCATGGCATTCTCCTTGATAATCCACGCGACCCGGTGATTGACTTAATCACCGATGCAACCATTATGGTCAAAGAGCTCTTGGTTGAAGGCGTTGACGGTCTCTACGAGCTTGAGATCATCGACACTGGCATACGTTTACCAACGATGACTGAAATGTCTATTCATAACAGGGTGATGTACACTGTCAAGGTTTTGAGAAGCATCGCGCAATCGATTCCGAGCTTTGTTAAATACCTTTAGAGCGAGCGCGCAAGCAAGCGTTTTAATTGATTCCATTCATACACATATTTCACGTCATACAAGTCGTATCTTACACTTATCTCACTTTTTTCGCCGAGCGCAAACGTTTGCGCATGTCATTTTGCACAATCGGTTGCAACGCTTTGGATTTGCGCTTTGTCGGCGCGTTCGCAGCGCCGACGAGAGTAAATCCTCCGCTTTCAAGACTCGCGGATGATTTACTCTTCGCGATAGCCCCTCGCGCTAGTAAGCGATTAAATGCGTCGTTGATAGCATTGAACGAATACGTGCGCAAAGCCTTTGAGCACGATACTTGATCGATGAATGTCGTCGACTTTTGCGAGGAAATCCAATCGAGCACAACTGCATCCATACGTTCGTCGTCGATTTCAACCAACGTTCGACTTGGTGCATTCTTTGCGGGCGTCTTTTGCGAGAGCTGTTCAATGAATTCCTGCGACATATGTGTCGGCGCTTTTTCGCGAGGCGGTGTGAGCTGCGGTTCCTCGGACGTTTGCGAAGACCCTCCCGTCGCCTTGCCAGTTTCGTCGCTATCGCCCTCCACCGCGGGATCGAGCACAGATTTCACCCGAAGAGAAAGTGCGTGATACTGCGTTTCCACTTTGCCCACGCACATCGCAAATGGCGTCTTTCCCCACGCTTGCTCTTTTCCACCATTAGCAGCCTCGAAGAACGGTGGTTGGTAATCCGCCGGCGTTCCCGAAACGTACGCCAAATCCATCGAAAACGAGCACCGTTCCGGCACCGCGTCGAGCGTCTGCACCAATGACACCAAACACCGCGTCATAGACACCGCCGCCTTCTTCACATACTTTGCATCACTCAGACGCTCGATGCGCGCCGCTATGTTCGTCCGTTCGCTCGTCGCGGCGCTCGTTCCACCGCCCTTTTGCGTGTGTTCGACGCCTTCGATCGTGATTTCGCCTCGCGCGCCATATTTGATATTAAACTTGTACTCCTCCACAACCTCATGTGTATCATCCGTTGCAATAATAAACGACACCGAACGTAAATACCCGCGCTCGATGGCATCCGATACACCTATGCGCACACAAACACCCGCGTCATCAGTCAGTCATCGACGCGTCTCGCTCCGATCGCGTTCTTTCGCGACGCACCGTACTCGAGCATATCCAACACCCGCTTCGCCCGCGCACTCGCCGGTAAAAGCTCATGCATCGCAATATTCATCCGTGTCGTATCCTTAAAATGCGTCTCATCAAATATCCCTACACGCGCGCATCACACCATCAACGCGTCAGTCGATACGCGCGCGACATCCGAGACGCGAACCGTCCATCCATCGCCATCGCGTACCTCGACAATACGTCACCGTATACAACGCCGTGCGCAGCATATTCACCACCATGGATGACGACTTTATCGTCGTCATCGCCGACGTCGCGTCTGACACCACCGTCGCCATCGTTCGGCGCTCTGCGGAACGCCGAGAGGTGAATCCACGCCAATCCACGCGCGTCGCGCACTGGGGTCAAACGAGGCACCCATGTCGAGATCCGATCGTGTATGGGTGCCTGGTTTTGAAACCCGCGCATCATCGCCGTCGATGGCTGCGCGCGGTCGTCCGCAGAGCGCCACGCGCATGCGACGAGCGTACGCCGTCGCCCACACCGCGCACACGCGCCTCAACGCATTGCGTTCGACCTCGCTCGCGAGCGTCGGTGGATTTCAACGCGTCGCGGCGGCGACGGCGGTGCGAGCGTTCGCGCGCGCGTCGGGAGGGACGATGGGACGGTTCGCGGATGTCCCGGAAGCGCCCAAGGTAAGAGCGTGCGCGCGCGTGGTCGTAGTCGTGGTCGTGATCGTGATCGTGGTCGTGATCGTTCGCGCGACGCGCGTGGGCGTGGTGGCGGTGTGGAGCGCGCGGGGGGAGAGGGTGCGAAGGCGGCGGCGTGGGACCCTGTGATTACGCGACGTCCGTCGGGACGCGCGTTTGCGAATGATACTGACGTTGCGATGTACGTGTTTGATGCGTGAATGATAGGATCCGATCCTTGGGATTTCTGAAATGTTCGTTGCGGATACGCATCCGGAGAAGATGAACCTCGGTGTGGTACGTGTTTCGCGCGCGGCGACGCGGAACCCTCGAGCGGCGGCTGACGACGACGACGACGACGACGACGCGAGCGCGCGTGATACTGACGATGAGACTATTGGTACATATGACACAGGGAGCGTACCGCGATGATAATGGCAAGCCCGTGGTGTTGAACTGCGTGCGTGAGGCTGAGAAGCGCATCGCTGGGAACTTGAATATGGAATACTTGCCGACGAATGGGCACAAGGAATTCATTCAGCACTCCTTGAAGTTGGCGTTTGGCGAAGATTCCGAGGCGGTGAAGAACGGCACCATCGCGGCGATTCAGTCTCTTTCTGGAACTGGCTCGTGCCGTTTGATGGCTGAATTCCAACAGCGTTTCATGCCTGGGTGCAAGGTGTACATCACCGTCCCGACGTGGAGTAATCACCACAACATTTGGCGCGACGCCGGATGCGAACAAGATACTTTCCGCTACTACAAGGAATCCACGCGCGGTCTCGACCTCGAAGGGATGTTGGAAGATATGCAAAACGCTCCTGACGGCAGCATGTTCCTCTTGCACGCGTGTGCGCACAACCCCACTGGCGTCGACCCGACGGCGGATGAGTGGCGTCAAATTTCCAAGGTGATGAAAGCCAAGAGCCACTTCGCAATGTTCGATATGGCGTACCAAGGTTTTGCTTCCGGTGACTGCGAGCGTGATGCGCAGGCCATTCGTATCTTTGTCGAAGACGGACACAAGGTTGGTTGCGCGCAATCTTTTGCGAAGAACATGGGCTTGTACGGTCAACGCATCGGCACCGTGAGCATCATGTGCGATAGCAAGGAAGAAGCGACGAACGTAGAAAGCCAACTCAAGGTGATCGCTCGTGCTATGTACTCGAACCCGCCCTTGCACGGTGCTGCTCTTGTGGCGACGATCCTCGGCGATGATAAGCTCAAGGCGCAGTGGTACGTTGAGGTGAAGGAAATGGCGGACCGTATCATCAACATGCGCACGTTGTTGCGAGACAACCTCGAGAAGACTGGTTCCACCTTACCTTGGAAACACGTAACCGAGCAAATCGGTATGTTCTGTTACAGCGGCATGACTGGTGAACAAGTGGACAAGTTGCGTACGGATCACCACATTTACATGACGCGCAACGGTCGCATCTCCATGGCTGGCGTCACGAGCTCGACAGTTGAGCGTCTCGCCAAGGCGATTCACGAAGTTACGAAATAAGCGTTTTAGCTAGTGCAAGTGATGTAGTGCGATGCAATACTTATTAATAATCGTTTGAAAGACACGTATACTCGTCGCGTTAAGTATACTTATGACGAACCGACATCGCGGTGGATTCGTTTCATTCAACGAGAAAAACAGATCCAGTTCGAAGTGTTTCTTGATGATGTTCCGCCTTCTTCAGACGAAGCGTGCTCTTGAATCTTCAACGGGTGGTGACTGTGGTTGAGTCACACCCAATGCTTATGATAATTTAGTAGTACTCAGCGTCGCGAGCGATGGTCTTGTCGATCTCTGCGTTCGTTATCGCGAGACCATGGAGGTATCTCGCGCACGCCGTCGAGGGACTAGAATGTGGGGTGTAAATATTCCATGATGTGACTATACCGCGCGATTGCGTGCGATCGCGCGCGCTCTATTGAAGTGGGTTTCCGTATGTGTGTGCCCGTCGGCGTCGATTTCATCCGGCGTGGTCGGGTGTCAGGCTTTCTTTTTGGAGGTTCTTTTGGCGTCGCGCTGCGAGGCGGATTTGGCGAACGCCGAGCCTTCGAGCCATTCCGATGGATTGCGCTCGACCGCGCTCGGTTGACGCTCGACAACTTTCTTTACCGTGACGGCGGTCTTCTTCTTCGTGTCCTTGGAGGACTCGGCGTAAGGTAAGAGGTGACCAAGACCGACGGCTTTGAGCACGCCGGCGAGCGCGAGCACGGCGACGCCAGCGAGCGTGAGGTAAATCATCACCAATTCGCGATCGAACACGACCTTCGGATCAAGCACGGGGACGGTGGCGTTGTAAAACGTCGTCGCGTATGACGCACCAGCTTCATCATAAAACGTCGTGAGCGCGAGTTGCAACGAGTGTCCGGCGAACTGAGGGTCCACGACAAACTCGTACGTAAACGTCGCCTCTTGTCTCGGCTTCACGATGGCATCTCCGTACGCATTCGCCGTAAAATTCGTCACATAAAACGCAAAATTATTCGGCACATTCAACGAACCCGCGATGTACGTCACGTTAACGTCATCATTCCCCGCGTTACGCACGCCCAGCAGCACCTTTACGCGCTCGCCACCCGGAAATGCGTGATCGGGGTAACCCGGAAACGTCGACACCACCTCCACGTCCGGGTTCGGCGCTGGAATATCTGTCAACAAATACTTCGTCGACCCCGCGTCGAGCGCGCTCGCGACGGCGCCTGTGTATGTGTTAAAACCCACAAAAAACGTTAGTCCAACAATCGTGATTGCGTCGCGATTCACTTCGATCGCATCCGTCGTTCGCGCGTCTCGTATCGTTCGCAGCGTAATATCGCGGTTCACCACGCACCCGAAGCACCGAGCATGACGGCGATCACGCTCGCGGCGGTAATTTTCATCATGGCTCTCGCGTCGAGCGTGACGATCTATGGCGTGAGCTCAAGGCTGTGATCTTGTTTCGGGACGTCGCGGGCAGGTCGAGGCGAGCCGGGCGTGTCGTACATTCGATGTGGTGCGGGTACATTACATTACATTCGCACGTGTACTAGGATAGTATAACGCATGTGAGGTGCTGTTTGCTACGTGCATGAGGCGACATTACTTTCAGTCGTCGTCTCCACCCTTGCGTTCGATTTTACGCTTGGTGGCGTGAAATTTGTTCTTAATGGCGTTGGGCGAACGGCCTGGCATGAGACGTGCGAGCACGGCCCATTGATTGCCGATAACGTCTTGAATTTTGATCAAGTGTTCTTCTTCGTACGGCGCCCACGCGCGGGTGGTGAGCCCGGGTTGGAGATAATCACGCCATCGCGCGTACACTTGCTTTTGCGTCTTGCCTCCGAGCTTGTCGGCGATGAGCGCCCATTTTTTCGCGCCGTGTTTGGCGACGAGCGCCTTGACGAGCGTATCTTCTTCATACGTCCAGTTACGACTGCGTGGAATGCCATCTTCATCATCTAGGTCGACGTCGCGACTCGCGGTGGAGGCACCGCCGACTACGGCGTCGTGCTCTTGATTGTCTTGCTCGGCGCGCGCGTTGTGCTCTAAGCACGCCTTTTTAAACGCCGCCGATAACGGTTGGTCGTGGATGTTGACCAATGAATCTAAAAGTTCCTTATCTTCTACCGTGCGCAGGGTGCTGCCACGGGTGGAGAACGACTTCATTTTGCGCATCGCCTCCTCCTCCGCGGTGAGCAATTGGCATTGCGCCGCCGCCGACGAAGCCTTTGTCTTTTTCGCCGTCGACCGCGCCGCCGGTTCCTTTGCCCCCGCCGTGGATGTCTGCGATAACCCAGAAGCCTTTCGCTTCGTACCCACACCTCTGGCGCCATCATAGTCAGTATCCACCTTCGGTTTCCCGAACGCGCTCGCACCATTCGAGAGTCTGTTCACTTCGGCGAGCGTCGGCGTGCTCAACTCGTTCCACCGCCCGGCGTCGCCCACCTCTGCGTACTGCGCCCCACCGTGAACTATAGTCAACAACTCCGCGAGCTCATTGTTGTTAAAGTACGAATCATCTCCAGCAACCGGTGTCAAGCCTTTAGAGGGTGAATCGATTTGATCGAATGAATACTTTGACGCGAACGGCCGCCCACCCGCGGCGTCGTCCGCAAGTGAAGACGCGTGATGCTGGGCGTCTTTGAAAAAATTTGGCGTACCGCTATCTATCGATCCCAAGATGTCATCTTGTCCGCCGCTGCGAGGTGTATTGCCGTCCTTATCAAAGTTCACCCCACGCACTACGCATGTGCGCGTCTGTGCGCCCTCGCCGCTGGTTTTTTTCGGTTCAACTTTTGTGCGAATGGTCAACGACGGTTGCCGCTCGAGCATCATCGCCGCGACGCTCGCCTCGACCACAGCGCCGCCCTCACCGGATATAAAAGAAATCTCCTGTTCCTAAATACACACAACACACACACGAAACCGTCAGCACGCAGACGAATGGCGAACACCCAATACACGACAAAATCGCGTCGTAAAACACCGCGCGAAACAACAAATGACGCTGTCACTCGAGACGCACCCGTCGCGCGCGTTCGCTCTCATCCCCACCCCGCGCCTTCATTCCGCTCGATAACAACTCCTTGAGCTCATCCGCTTCATTCGTAGAAAACGTCACACCACCCACGCCCGCGGTCGTGCTCTCCTGTAACCTCGTTTTCCTCCGCGCCGTCGGCATCGCGCGTAACACCTTCCACGCGACGCTCGAATCGAACGAAAATTAAATCTCAATCTCGCCCGCACCCGGCTCGACACCGCGCGATCACCCGCGCGTCGCCGCGTAGTCGCGCGCGAACGATGCGCACGCCACCGATGCGCGCGCCGGCCGGTCGTGAACGGTGCGCGTGCGACGACGAATGGCGCGCACCCGCGGCGCGCGCGGCACGAAATTCGCCCCTCGATGCGTCGAGGGGTGTGCGAAAGCGCGCGAGGGCGATGCGCGATCGATATCACGCATCGATGGATGTAAAAATGAATCGATATCGGTATCGATTGATTTTCTCGCGAATGCACTCGTGTTTTACTTCGCGCGACGGCACTGCGCGGCGTTCGACGACGCGACGACATGGCGTCGTCGGCGATCCCGACGCCGCGCCGCGCGGGCGACGCGGGCGACGCGCGCGAGGCGAACGATGCGCCGGTGCCGGCGGCGGCGCGCACGCGCACCAAGGGAAGCGGGCGCGGGACGAAGAACACGCACGCGAGCGGTGGTCGCTTTGGAGGTCGCGGCGCGGCGCGCGGCGGCGGCGGCGGCGGCGGCGACGGCGATGGTGGCGCGGGCGAGACGGCGATGGATGTCCCGGACATTTCATCGTCGTCGGTGCGCGAGCTCGTGCCGCGTCGGGCGGCGAAAGGGCGCATGGCGCCGGCGAAAGATGCACAGTGGTGGCGCGCGCTTGACGACGAGGCGTGCGACCCGATTACGTTGGAACCGCTTCGGGAATTAGCGTATGCGCCGTTTGAGATTGATGGCGCGCGGCGCGAACGCGGCGATAAGAGTGATTTGAATGGGCATTTATTTGATGGCGTGGTTTTGGCGGAGTACGTGACGGCGAGTAAGTCATTTGAGAATCCGTTGACGCGCGAGGCGTTGGATGTCGGGCAATGTCGAGCGTTGGACGCGTACCTTTCGAGATGGAAATTGAAGAAGTTTAGCGTAGAGAAGGCGTATAATGCAGCGATGAAGGAGAAACGAGAGGCGACGGCGAATGCTGAGCGTCGAAGTGCGGAGCAGGCGCAGAATATGTTGCGTGAGCGGGAAGAATTGCGTTCGACGTTGGCGCAGACGATGTTTTCTTCGCTTCGCGAGCGAGCGGCGCATTCCGCAGAGCGACATGGTGGACGCGGGGGAGGTGGCTCAGATGGACAGCGTCGGCGTGAAGAACGCGCGTCGGGTAGTGGTGGTGGCGCTGGCGAGGTGCGTCGGTCGACGTCGGTATCTGAGGCGCTCGCCGAATTGCAAGCCGATGGCAGATTCGCGCTCGTAGACGACGACGTCGCCATGCTGCGCGATGTCTCTTTAGTTGACGGCAGAGGCGTAGACGCTCGAGGGCCTCGTCCACGCGATGACATGGGTATGGCGTCTTGGGGTGGATGGAGCCGTCCGAGTCACATGGAAAATAGTGGAGAGTCGTTCCCTGAATTGCCCGGAGCGGCGCGGGCGAGCGGCAACGGCAACTGGGTCGCGCCAGTGCCGGTGCCAGATACACCACGAGGCGAAGCGTTTCCATCTTTGGCGACGACGTCGGCCGGGCGTGCGACTCCGAGTTGGGGTACCTTCGGTAAGACGGGCGCGTTGGACAAGAAAAGTGCCAAGGAGCGCATTCAGGCTATTCCCGTGAAGAAGTCTTCGGCGGCGAATATTTTTGCCTCAAAAGTGTCGACGATGTCAAACAAAAGCGCCGCCGGGCCGTCATCTAAAGCCACGGTGGATTCCGATGAAGATCCTGCGGTCGTGCGAAAGAACAAGCTCGCTGAAGCTTTCGGCGTGGCACGGCCTGATGAGCGCCCGAGTATGTTTGCGGAATCGAGCGCGGCGGCGTTTACGCATGACCAGCTCGTTTTAGCGCGCAAACATCCAGACCTAGTCACGCGCCTAGAGTCGACGCTCGAGGATATTGTCACGGGTAAAACCAAACGGCGAATTTCCATGGAGCCCATGTCTAGAGATATGCGCGAGTTATGTCACGTCGTGGCCGAACTCTACGGTATCACATCGGCGAGTTTTGGCAACGAACCGAATAGGCACATTGATTTTTTCGCCGGCGCAAAGAATGGCGCATTGCCATCGCTTCGTTTGAGCGACGCTATGCTGGTAGATTTGGACACGGCGCCGACAAAAGGGTCGTTAGCGTCCAAGACACGACCTGATGAAGCCAAAGAATATTTCGAAGGTTACACCAAGCACTTTTCCAACGGTCAATACGAAACACTCGCGATGCGCTTCAGCGACATCTCCGTTGGCGTGGAAGGTATCAAGTCGGCATTGCGCGAGTTTAGCGGCGACTACGTACTTGAAGAAATTGATGATGATCACGTCGTCGCGCACTTTTGGAAACACGGCACGTTGTTGCAGGCGAGTGGAAAGCTCGGCGGGGGAATGCGTGGGAAATTCCGCGTCAAAATAGTCGAACGCAAGTGCGCGGGCAAAGACGTCGTGACGGAATCAAAAGATTCAGAAACCAAAGCATCGACGAGTGCGCGTTTGTTCCGTGCAGCGACGTCTCGTACAAACGCGCCCGCGTCAGCTCCAAAACAAGGACAAGACGCCATAAATGCTGCGATGGATATGTTCGGATTTTGAAACTAGAAACTCAACTGAAACTGTCTCGAATGAAAATAGCACGTTCACACATTCACACAATCACATTGATAAAACAATAGACTAAATTTCTACACCGAAAACCCTCCACGTCGTTCGCGACGATCAAACAACCTTTTCACGTAAACGAACTGGTAGTAACTCGCGGCGACCATGGTCGCCGCCTCGACGAACGCCCATCTGAACACCCGCTTATTGACCGTCTTCGCCGTGTGCAAGTGCCGTTTCGTCCGCGTCTTGTGATATCGCACCTCCTCCATCAAGCGCCCCACGCGTGACTCCACATTATTCAATCTCTCATACGCCGGATCGATATTCTGCGCGCTCGCCTTTCCGTGATCCCACTGGTGCCCAGAACTCGCGTGATAGTTTACGCTCGCCGTCTTTCGCCCGTTATTCTTAAAACACGTCTCCACCATCGTTTGTTCGCGTACCGTGTACTCAAACCTATGCTCAGTCGAGCTCAAGGCGTTATAAATCTCATCTCCCTTTCCCGACCCGTTCGCGGTATCCGTCGGCGCATCCGCGTCCTTCAACGCGAACACCCGCATATCAAACGCCCCGCCCGAGGCGTGATCCCAATAGTAATAATCATCCCAATCGCCGTACCCCGACCCATCGTGCGACGCCGACGCGTGCGAGATAAACCAAGACCCACTCACGGTTGAATCCGCCTCTTTCACGCGTTCGCGCACGCATTCCGTGCTCTCTGGCTTGATTTCAATCTTCAACGACGACACCGCGACCGGCAGCATCGTCGCCACCATCATCGTGCACGCCAACGCCAACGCATGCACCGTCCCCATCCTCACCCGCATCGTCCTCATCCTCACCCTCCTCGTCGTCGTCGTCCTCGTCGTCGTCGTCCTCGTCACCAACACCTTCGCACACACCTCTATCCACGCGTCGTCGCGTACTCCCGACGTCCATCCATCCATCGGCACGCATCCATCCATCCATCCATCCATCCATCGGCCCGCGCGCGCGCCTCTCCACGTGTCCGATCACCCACATGTCCGATCGCCCCGATCGCCTCCAGATCGCGCGACGCCGATCGCGATCGCGCGATCGCGACGATCGCGAGAGATATCGATATCGACCTCGCGCGA
>Ga0255763_1001281_pt1 | contig 26263 bp, 9 predicted proteins | sample 041ome_2_FD_179963 | JGI IMG/M metagenome (GOLD analysis project Ga0255763, IMG submission 179963) | Coastal salt marsh microbial communities from the Groves Creek Marsh, Skidaway Island, Georgia - 041406US metaG (version 2) | ecosystem: Environmental > Aquatic > Marine > Intertidal zone > Salt...
TTCGATGATGACATTTTGTGTCGTTGAGGGGGGTGTTGTGAAGTGCTTCAGAGAGATAGATCGTGCAGAGATCGTGTCCCCGCGAGGGTGTTACGCTTTTTTTATGGACTCTCGTACGAGACCGTCGAATTAAATAAAAAGTAAAACCAAAAAAAGGAAAAAAAAAGGAAAAAAGAGTGCACGGTGAAAGTTCTTTTCAACAGCGCGATGGCTTTGTGTTTCGCGCGTCTCTCTCTTACTCTCTCTTTCGTCGTCGCACGCGAGGGCAAAGGCGGCTTTATTTAGGACGACGCGTGTCATTATATTCCGAGTCTGAGTCTGATTCTGATTGAAGACACCATCTGACGATGTTCTCTTTCAAGTGGTCGAGAGTCGTGCACATCTCACATGCGAGGAAACGACGACGGTCGAAGAAGAAAATTTCGCGAATCGCGTTTTCCTCAAAAAACAACACACGCACTTAAAGATTTCGACAGATTTGGTCTCCTTCTCGGACGACGATGGATCCTCCTCGTCCTCCTTCTTCTCTCCGAGCCGCTGCGAATACCAAGAGCAGCAGTAGTAGTAGTAACACCAACATCGCGTGCAAATTCTTCCTCGCCGGCGCGTGCGCGAAACCCGAGTGCAAGTTCTCGCACGATGCGAACGACGACCAACGCGCAACGACCTCGAGGTGTCCGTTTTATAAGAAAGGGAAGCAGAACAGTTGCACGTACGGGGATAAGTGTCGGTACGATCACTGCAACGACGATAACAACAACGCGTTGGGGACGATTCAGACGACGACGGCGACGGCGCGACGGGAAAACAGCAGCGGTGGTGGTGGTGGTGGTAATCTCGCGACGACGACGACGAGGATGAACACGAAAGCGCCGAGTTTTGTACCAACCTTTGGGACCGGAGGAGCGGCGTATTTGAGCCAGCAGATGCAAAGGACGAATCTCTCGGGGGGGTCGCAATCAACGTCGTCCTTTGCGGCGGCGTCTTCTTCAGTCGTCGCGGGCGGTGGTGGTGGAGCGAGCGGCGCGTGGCAAAACAGTTCGGTGGAGCACTTGCGCCGGAGCGGAACGACGGAGGAAGCCGCGGAAGAGTTCGGGGGAGACGGCGGGGACGATTGGGGGTACGAGGACGAGTATGGGAACTGGGTGAGCTTTAATACCGGGGAAGGAGAGGACATGGCGGATTTTGTAGCGGCGCAGTTACCGGACGATGACGATTTGTTCTTGGGGATGACGGCGAGTAGCGGCGATTTGCAGGAGTATCAACAACAACAACAACCACCACCACAACAACGACAACAACGCGTTACCGGTGGCGATGGATACGGGTACTACGATCAACAAGGCCAATGGGTCAACATCGAAGATCCGCAAAGTCAGGCGTTTTTAGAGCAGCAGTATCAGTTACAACAACAGCAGCAGCAGCAGCAGCAATATCATCACTTTCAACAACAACAACAACAACAACAACAACAACAACAACAAAGACAAGTTCCCAGGGACGTAAATGCCATGTTCCGCCCCCTAGAAGTAGGAAACGCGTCGGACCAATCGTACGATCAGCAAAGATCTTTTGATGCGCAAATTGAATGCTCTATATGCTTGGAAAGAGTCGCGGATGAATCTCGCCCGTTTTCGGCGAGACGGTTTGGTTTGTTGGATAAATGCGACCACAGTTTTTGCTTATCGTGTATTCGCGGATGGCGAGATGGTGGCGTACAAGGTAAAGAAGCTGGTGCGATCGCGACCGAACAGGCGAGAATGTGTCCGATTTGTCGCGTCAACTCTTTCTTTATCACGCCGAGCGCTCACTTTCCACGCACGCCGGAGGAGAAAGAAGAGATTTTGAAAAACTATTTGAGCAAAATGAAACAAATTCCGTGCAAGCATTACAACAACGGTCGCTGTCCGTTTGGGACGAGCTGCTTTTATTCTCACGGATCAGGAGAGGTCGATACTGGGGTGAGGAAAACGACGACGGCGGGGGAAGAGCTACACATTTTGACAACGCCGACTTTGGCGGATTACCTCGACGTTTCGAAAAAGGTAGGAGGAGGAGGAAGTCGATGAAGATCGATATGGCTCCTTCGAACACGAGGGAGATACTTGTATTCTAAAAACAAAAACAGTTGTACTACCACATTACATCAAAATACACGAAGACAAAGAACAGTTGTATTCATATCAAGTTTTTTCTTCTTTTGTAGCGTGATGTTTTTATGTATATTTGATTAAATAATGTGATTAAGTTAAGTTGTTTAAGTTGTTCGGTGACATCTCTCTAATATATTATTCCACGTGGTACGCCAAGTTTTGCCCCAACCACTTCTCAACGGTAGCCACGTCCATTCCTTTTCTCGAGGCGTATTCTTCCACTTGGTCCTTCTCAATCTTACCAACGTTGAAGTATTCTGCAGATTTACCGCCAAAGTATAAGCCAGACACAGAGGCCGCCGGCAGCATAGCGAAGGACTCCGTCAACTCGACGCCAATCTCTTCCTTACATTTCATCAAATCCCACATCGTGGCCTTCTCGGTGTGATCAGGTTGCGACGGATACCCCGGCGCTGGGCGAATGCCTTGGTACTTTACCTTCAACAAGTCATCAGCGTTGAGAGATTCATCCGGTGCGTATCCCCAGTGATCTTTACGAACTTGAGCGTGGAGTAATTCCGCGAATGCTTCGGCTAAACGATCAGCTAAAGCCTCCGCCATAATGTACGAGTAGTCGTCGTTGTTCTTTTTGAAAGACTGTGTCAACTTGTCCAAACCCAGACCAGCCGTGCAGACAAACATGCCGAGATAATCGGTAACGTTAGAATCTTTCGGTGCAATAAAGTCAGACAAAGCCATGTACGGTTCTTCAGTATCTTTTTCAGCTTGCTGACGAATCGTGTGGAACGAGCAGCGCTTGCCGGAAGCGGCGTCCTCGCCGTTGTAAACTTCGATATCGTCACCGACGGCGTTGCACGCGTAGAAAGCGAGCAAACCGTTCAATGTCAACTGTTTCTGGTTTTTCATTTGATCTAACATCGCGTTTGCCTCATCGAATAGCTTTTTCGCCTCCTTCCCGACGTTTTCGTCGTTGAAAATTTTCGGGTAGCCTCTGTTCGGGTATCGGCCTCTAAGTTGCCAGACTTGAAAGAATGGGTTCCAATCAATGTACGGGATCACGTCAGCAATCGGGACGTCCTTCAATGCCTTCGTACCTAAAAACTTCGGCTTTACTGGTTTGTGCTCCGCGGAGGAGAAATCTGGCAACGTGACCGACTCTCGCGCTTTCGCGAGGGATAAGTACTTTCGATCTTCGAGACCGGCGAAGAATTCCTCGCGCATCTCCTCGTACGTTTCTTTGATATCATCCAAAAACTCCGGACGTTTTGTCATATCCATGAGAGTTTGAGCAACTGGGACGGCTCTAGACGCATCGAGAACGTGAACGACACCGCCAGAGTACACTGGTGCCATTTTGACCGCCGTGTGCATCTTGGATGTCGTCGCACCACCGATGAGTAACGGAATCTTCAAACCAGCTTTTTCCATCTCTTTCCCAACTGTCACCATCTCGTCCAAAGATGGAGTGATGAGACCGGATAATCCGAGAATATCGGCGTTGTTTTCTTTCACGGCATCAAGGATAGTTTGGCATGGACACATCACGCCAATATCTATGACTTTGAAGTTGTTGCACCCCAAGACAACGGCGACGATGTTCTTCCCGATATCGTGCACGTCACCCTTCACAGTTGCAATCAAGAACGTCCCGGCACTAGAGCTCGAAGTATCGCCGGCGGCATCTTTTGCCGCCTGCATAAACGGAAGCAAGTGTCCGACAGATTTCTTCATTACTCGTGCTGATTTGATTACTTGCGGCAAAAACATTTTCCCGGCACCAAACAAATCCCCGACTACGTTCATGCCATCCATGAGCGGTCCTTCAATGATCTCAAGGCAGGATGCAAACGAACCAGACGTTCGGCACTCTTCGGTATCGGCGATGCAGAACTCATCGATACCATGCACGAGAGCATACTCGAGACGTTTACCGACTTTTTCGTTTCTCCAAGCCTTTCCGTTATCTTTCTTTTTCGCGGCACCGCCGGCAGCTTGGCCTTTGCGGCGGAGGTTGCACGGTCCAGATTTCGGGTCTAAAGTCGCCGCGAATTGAAGCATTCTCTCCGTCGCGTTCGAACATCGGTTCAACAAAACGTCCTCGATGTACTCCAAAAGCTCCTTGTCGATATTCTCGTAAACATCTTCTTCAACCTGAGCGGCGTTGACGATACCCATATCCATGCCGGCTTTGCACGCGTGGTACAAAAACGCCGAGTGGAATCCTCTTCGAACAGGCTCGTTCCCTCGAAACGAAAACGCCAAGTTCGAAACGCCACCAGAAATCTTACATCCAGGGCACAAACGCTTAATCTCACGCGTCGCGTTGATAAAGTCAACCGCGTAGTTGTTGTGCTCTTCCATGCCGGTACCGATGGTAAGAATATTCGGGTCAAAGATGATATCTTGCGGGTTGAAGCCAACCTCTTCGACGAGTAACTTGAACGCTCGGCAACAGATGCGAACCTTCTCCGCTTCAGTAGCCGCTTGACCCTCCTCGTCGAATGCCATGACAACCACCGCGGCGCCGTGCGCCTTGACGAGAGCCGCATCCTTCAAGAATTGATCTTGACCAGCCTTCAAAGAAATAGAGTTCATGATGCATTTACCTTGCGAACACTTCAAACCAGCTTCGACGACATCAAATTTACTCGAGTCGATCATAAACGGCACTTTAGAAGCATCCGGCTCAGAAACTAACAAATTCACAAACTTAGTCATCGCGGATTTACCGTCGATTAAACCGTCGTCCATGTTGATGTCAATCACGTGCGCACCATTTTCAACTTGCTTCAACGCAATCGCCAAAGCTTTCTCGAAGTTACCATCAACGATAGCCTTCTTGAAGATGCTCGAACCGGCAACGTTGCACCTTTCGCCCAAGTTGATGAACGATTTGCGCATGTCCTTCTCGTTTGGCTCGTAGTTAAACGGCAACAAACCGGATAAACGCATTTGCTCCGGAACGTCGTGGCGTTGTCTTGGTTTGTACTTCGCCCCGAGTTCGGCCAAACTCGCAATGTGCTCAGCCGTAGTCCCACAGCATCCACCGATGGCGTTCAATAAGTTTTTCTCAAAGAACGTCTCGCAATCCTTGGCCATTTCTGGACCTTTTTGATCGTAGCCGCCCATGGCGTTTGGCAAACCGGCGTTCGGGTAAGCAAAGACCCAGCAATCCGCGCATTTCGACAAGTTGTCAATGTACGGAACCATATCTTGAGCACCCAAGGCGCAATTCAAACCAATCGCGATCGGTTTCGCGTGCGAAACGGAGTTCCAAAACGCCTCGTTCGTTTGACCGGACAAAGTACGGCCAGAGTTATCGACGATGGTACCGGAAACGAAAACCGGGATTTTCTTTCCCCAGTTTGCGAAGTACTTGTTCACCGCAAACAAAGCCGCTTTGGCGTTCAGCGTATCAAAGATAGTTTCCACCAAAAGAACATCCACGCCACCTTCAATCAACGCCTCCGTTTGCTCGTAATACGCTTCGACAATCTCATCAAAAGTACACGCGCGAAACGCCGGGTTCTCCACAGACGGACTCACCGACAACGTACGATTCGTCGGGCCAATAGCACCAGCCGCAAACCTCGGCTTAGACGGATCCTTCTTAGTGAACTCAACGCAGCATTCTTTGGCCAACTTCGCCGCCGCGACGTTGATGTCCCAAACGTCTTGTTTCCTATCCAAAGCGTAATCCGCCTGAGAAATCATAGTCGCGTTGAAAGTGTTCGTCTCGATAATATCAGCACCAGCCGCCAAGTACGCAGAGTGAATCTCCTTGATAACATCCGGTCGAGTCAAAACCAAAATATCGTTGTTGCCTTTCAAATCGTTCTCGTGGTCTTTGTACCTCTCCGCACGGAAATCCTCCTCCTTTAACTTGTACGCTTGAACGGACGTTCCCATCGCGCCGTCGATGATCATGACCCGCTCAGACATGATTTTATCGATAACCGCAAACGCGTCGGACTTGGGAAGTGGATCCACCCACTTCTTGTACGTCGGAACCGGCGGTAACGTCTTTGGATCTGGCGGGGCAATTTTATTCTCCTTGGAATAGTTTTGTCTCGGATCGGCTTCGAATTTTGGCGCAGCCGGTTCTTGACCGAGTCGGCGAAGTTCGCACGGCCCAGACTTAGGATCCAAAGTTGCAGCAAAATCGAGCATTCTCTCCGTAGCATCCTCGCGGCGATTCAACAAAACGTCCTCGATGTACTCCAAAAGCTCCTTGTCGATATTCTCGTAAACATCTTCTTCAACCTGAGCGGCGTTGACGATACCCATATCCATGCCGGCTTTGCACGCGTGGTACAAAAACGCCGAGTGGAATCCTCTTCGAACAGGCTCGTTCCCTCGAAACGAAAACGCCAAGTTCGAAACGCCACCAGAAATCTTACATCCAGGGCACAAACGCTTAATCTCACGCGTCGCGTTGATAAAGTCAACCGCGTAGTTGTTGTGCTCTTCCATGCCGGTACCGATGGTAAGAATATTCGGGTCAAAGATGATATCTTGCGGGTTGAAGCCAACCTCTTCGACGAGTAACTTGAACGCTCGGCAACAGATGCGAACCTTCTCCGCTTCAGTAGCCGCTTGACCCTCCTCGTCGAATGCCATGACAACCACCGCGGCGCCGTGCGCCTTGACGAGAGCCGCATCCTTCAAGAATTGATCTTGACCAGCCTTCAAAGAAATAGAGTTCATGATGCATTTACCTTGCGAACACTTCAAACCAGCTTCGACGACATCAAATTTACTCGAGTCGATCATAAACGGCACTTTAGAAGCATCCGGCTCAGAAACTAACAAATTCACAAACTTAGTCATCGCGGATTTACCGTCGATTAAACCGTCGTCCATGTTGATGTCAATCACGTGCGCACCATTTTCAACTTGCTTCAACGCAATCGCCAAAGCTTTCTCGAAGTTACCATCAACGATAGCCTTCTTGAAGATGCTCGAACCGGCAACGTTGCACCTTTCGCCCAAGTTGATGAACGATTTGCGCATGTCCTTCTCGTTTGGCTCGTAGTTAAACGGCAACAAACCGGATAAACGCATTTGCTCCGGAACGTCGTGGCGTTGTCTTGGTTTGTACTTCGCCCCGAGTTCGGCCAAACTCGCAATGTGCTCAGCCGTAGTCCCACAGCATCCACCGATGGCGTTCAATAAGTTTTTCTCAAAGAACGTCTCGCAATCCTTGGCCATTTCTGGACCTTTTTGATCGTAGCCGCCCATGGCGTTTGGCAAACCGGCGTTCGGGTAAGCAAAGACCCAGCAATCCGCGCATTTCGACAAGTTGTCAATGTACGGAACCATATCTTGAGCACCCAAGGCGCAATTCAAACCAATCGCGATCGGTTTCGCGTGCGAAACGGAGTTCCAAAACGCCTCGTTCGTTTGACCGGACAAAGTACGGCCAGAGTTATCGACGATGGTACCGGAAACGAAAACCGGGATTTTCTTTCCCCAGTTTGCGAAGTACTTGTTCACCGCAAACAAAGCCGCTTTGGCGTTCAGCGTATCAAAGATAGTTTCCACCAAAAGAACATCCACGCCACCTTCAATCAACGCCTCCGTTTGCTCGTAATACGCTTCGACAATCTCATCAAAAGTACACGCGCGAAACGCCGGGTTCTCCACAGACGGACTCACCGACAACGTACGATTCGTCGGGCCAATAGCACCAGCCGCAAACCTCGGCTTAGACGGATCCTTCTTAGTGAACTCAACGCAGCATTCTTTGGCCAACTTCGCCGCCGCGACGTTGATGTCCCAAACGTCTTGTTTCCTATCCAAAGCGTAATCCGCCTGAGAAATCATAGTCGCGTTGAAAGTGTTCGTCTCGATAATATCAGCACCAGCCGCCAAGTACGCAGAGTGAATCTCCTTGATAACATCCGGTCGAGTCAAAACCAAAATATCGTTGTTGCCTTTCAAATCGTTCTCGTGGTCTTTGTACCTCTCCGCACGGAAATCCTCCTCCTTTAACTTGTACGCTTGAACGGACGTTCCCATCGCGCCGTCGATGATCATGACCCGCTCAGACATGATTTTATCGATAACCGCAAACGCGTCGGACTTGGGAAGTGGATCCACCCACTTCTTGTACGTCGGAACCGCGCTCAACCCGCTCGTCTTTGCCGCAATTTGTGGATACTTCTCCTCGTACGTCATCTCCGCCTCGGGGTCGATCGGTTCTTCCCAGTCTCTCAAGTTCATCGCTTTCAAAGCGTACGAACCTAAAATCCCAACCGGAATGGACAAGACCGCCATCGCCGCCAAGACGATCGCGAGGAGTAAAATCGCCGGCGCGAGACCGAGAATATACAACGTCGCTTTTTGCGGATCGCGCTTCATGAGGTTCAGCGCTTTCTGGTAGTTCACCTTCGCGGAGACGAGAGGTAACTTCGCCATCTTTTCTCTCTCTCTTTACTCTTTAAAAATGAATATAAACGAACTAGTTCGCAACAAACCTCTCTCTCTCTCTTTTCTCCGGGGTTTTCGTCTCGACGCGTCCAAACAACAACGCGTAAAACGTCTCGCTCGATGTGTGAAGAAGCAAATCCCGATGGGTTTCTGAACGATGGGTTATCCGGAAACGACGGCCACGAAACGACAAAAAAACCCTAAACTCTAGTTTTGTTTTTTTTCCTCTTCTTGTGTTTTTTTTACAGAGAGAGGAGGACTTGAGGCACGATGTGGGTGGTGGCAACTCTTTATATAGAGTAGTACTTTAGGCGTACGTAATAATGGCAGAAAAGGAGCACTTTGCGTCGCGTGTTTTCACAAAAAAGCGCCAATATTTACCACGCGTCTATTTTCTTCCTTCCTCTTCCGATGGGCGCGACTTGTTTCGCTTGCTCCAATCGTTTCTTTTGGAACTTTTGCTGCCTCTCTCGAAAGATGTGCGGGATATCCTTCCCGGTTCTTTTCATTTCTTCCTTGTAGGAGGATAAAACCGCTCGGACGTCGGCGACGCCGAGACGAACTATGGATTCTAGAAACGGCATGAGGTCGAGCAATGCGGTATCGGTCGAACCGTCTTCGTATCTCCAAGGCTGAATCGGAATGACGTTTTCCGGGTTCATCTCCGCCGATTTTGGTTTCGAACTTATGTACAATACTCTCTCCATATCCCTGTTTAACTTGGATAAATCTCTTATGTATTCTCCGTGTTTATATTGCGCCGATTCTCTATATAAACGGTGCGTGACGTACCGTTTTGGGTCCAACCGTTCTAAAATCGGCTCACCGTATGTCAAGAGTTGGTCGGTGAATACAACCATCTCGTAAAATTGCGCCAAGTGCTCTAAAAACGGATCCACTCCCGGTCGCTTAAACACTCGCCACCCTCTCTCTCTGTTCCAATTCGAGTTAATCAAGGTGTCGTCCAAATCCAAAACTAAAGTGTGAGGAATATACATCGCGTCCGGAGGATGGTCCGGCAACAACTTATCGCTAATCGGGTCTAAATAATGGCTCGATTTCTCATCGATAAACTGGCGAAACTCCAGCAAATATTCCGCGAACCGTTGCGCTCCCGGTACCGCGATTTCTTTCTCAAAATCTTTCCCCTTCACTTTCTTCTCCAACTCTTCGGTCGTTTGCACGTAATACGACGCGCCGGCTACGGCGGCTACCGCGGTGGCGCACACCAGCGCCACCGCCGAGAGGAAATCAAAAGCTTGACCAATGGGACCTTTCGGTTTCGCATTCGCCGGATTATCCGGGTCTGGGTCTTCTTCTTCTCCTTCTTCTTCTTCTTCGAGAATCGTCGTCGATGACGACGACGACGACGACGACGACGATGGCGACGACGTCATCGTCGTCTTTGCTCTCCGCTTATGATCATGATGATGATGATGCTGATGATGAAATTCTCTCTCTAAAAATGTTCTCGAACAATAATGTTGGCTCGCCGCCGTCGTTGAAGAAGAAGAAAAACTCCGTCGTCGCCGCGCGTTCGAATAATTAGACGAAGACGCGATGGGAGCAGCGGAAGGAGACCCCCCGTCCTCCTCCGCGAAAGCAACCCCGTCGCGCCTCCTCCACCGCGGAGTGTGACGCGCGTTCGTCGTCTTCACCGAAGAAGAAGAAGAAGAATCAGAGCGCAAAAATTCTCCCCCGACGGGGATGGAAGATGAAGAAGAACAAGAACAAGAATGCATCTGGACGATGGACGCGAGGAGACGCCTCCTCGCGCCTCGTCGCATCATCATCATCATCTCTCTCTCTCTCTCTCTTATCCTCTTTCTGTGCGCAAAAGTCTTCCGTGGTATTCGTGCCGTGCAGAAAAGCAAACTTTGAGGCGTTCTGGAGCGTTTCCCGCTCGTTTGGAATGGAGAAAAAAAGCAGAGGTTTTAAATTCACTCTCTTTGTCGCCACTTTCTGAGACGCAGAGAGAGAGAGAGAGAGAGCGCGCGCAAACGATCGACGACTTCATACCGGCGACGCTCGTAACGGTCGCGAGAAGGAGGCGCCGTTTTCTGCGTTTCTCTGAGAGAGAGAGAGCGAGAGAAAGAAAGTGAATTGAACGAAGAACGCTCTCGGGAAAGTGCGCGAGATGGGGAACAACAACAGCACGCAGAACAACACCACCCGAGGAGGAGGAGGAGGGCAAGAGGAGAACGACGACACCTCTTCCCTCGAGGGCGCTTTTTCGCAAGGCGGTGGGTCGAGTCATCACAGCACGTACGAACACGGACCGGTGACGCAAACCGTACCGATCCCGGGCGCGCAAAGTTCGCACCTGAATAACATCACCGGTGGGGGGTTTGGAGGCGGGAGAGGAGGAGGAGGAGGAGGAGAAGCGCTGGAACCGGCGCTGGTGCCAGTCGCCATCACGTGTGCGTCCTGTTTTTCGCCCCGTTCGTCAGAGTTTAGTATGCGACGTTCGTTTTATCGAAGTCGTCGTTTACCTCGTCGTCCTCTTCGTCAGGGGGGAGGAGGTGTTTTTACCCTAGATGTGTCTTTTGTGTTCGCGAGCGGTCGGTACGGACGACGCGCTTCGGCCGATGCGGTTTTTCAAAAGGATGCGTTTACTCTCGTTCTTAATTCTTCTCGTGTTCTTTTTACTCACGCTCTCGCATCTCTCTCTCTCTCTGTGTGTCTACCCTTCGCGCATTTTTAAAACGAACAGGGACGCAAGGCGGTTCGGTCGTGGAAGTGGAAGGCTCCTTCGACGGATGGCAAACGCGGACGCAGCTCCATCGGTCTGGGAATAGAGAGTTTTCGGTGATTAAATCGTTTCCACCTGGGGTGTATCAGTATAAATTTATCGTCGATGGAGAGTGGATGTACGCGCCGGATCAGCCGGCGATGTACGACGAGATGGGGAACGTGAACAACGTGTTGGAGGTGCAAGAGTACGTGCCGGAAATTTTAGATAATTTGGACCATTTCGCGGTACCGAGTAGTCCGAAGGAGAGTTACGACGATTATTTGTTTTACGGGGAGGATTTTAGTAAAGAACCGCCGGCGATGCCGCCGCAGTTGAAGTTGACGTTATTGAATATGCCGCCGATTCCGTACGCGCCGAATTTGTTGCCCAGGCCGCAACACGTGGTGTTGAATCACGCGTACGTAGATCAGAGTAAGGCGAACCAAGGATTGAGCGTGATTGGAACGACGCATAGATATAGAGCAAAGTACGTAACGATAGTGTTAATGAAATCCTCGAACTCTCAAGATTGTTGATGACGAGGGGATTGATTTAGTTTTTGTATTTGAAAGTTTTAGCACACAACACAATTTTTTCCACTAGACGCATTCCGCATTTTTGCATCGTTCCGCGCATTCGTCCGAGAACTCGTACACGAAACCAGACGCATCGTTTGGGCACGTCCAACCTTCGTTCGCGAAGAACGATTCACCTGTTACTTCGTCGATTCGTTCCTTAAAAAACGCGTGCTTCTCAATCCGCGCAACGTCCAAACGGCGATCGGGGGTCCACTGTAAAAGCCTTCGAATTAAACGAAGCGCCCAGGCGTTGGGTAATCCAAGTCGCAGCGGGTCGCGGAGCTTGATTCTTCGCATGATATTTTCTTCGAGACAAGCGCCGGAATACACGCTACCGTTACCGCGGTTATCGATATCTTCCTTATCATCTTCGCTCTGTTCTTCGTTTGATTCGCCAGGACGAGGATACTTCGCGTCGTCTCGAACGCTCGATTCAACGCCACTGTTTACGCCAAAGTTAGCGTAGGACGGCGCAATACACATAGATAGCATTGCTCTAATTCTGTTATATGCCAGTCGTGTTTCCGCGCTCGCGTCGCGCAATGAATCGTCCCGTCGTAATCGCTCTCGCTTGCCGGCATCGCTCGTCGTCGCGAAACCGTTGTCGTCCCAAACGCGTGAAGTTCCTAGAGCTAAAACCTCCAAGTATACAATCCCGAGCGACCACGCGTCATACATTTTATACTTCTTAATATCAAACGACGAGAGCGTGTGATGCTCGGGGTGTTGATTTTTCGCGCGAAATAAAGACTCGGGAGGTGCGAAATCAGGCGTTTCTTGATCCGAGTTCGGCCCGAGCGGACCAAACAACGTATCGAAGGATCCCGCATCCACCGCAGATCCAAAGTCGCCTATGCGCACATCGCTAACCGCGACCGTCGAGGAAAAAAGGGCGGAGGAGGACGGAGGAGTTCCGGTATCGCCGTTTTCAAATGCTATGAAAACGTTCGCAGGCTTGATGTCGCGATGCGCCACGTTCGATTGGTGAACTTTCGCAACACCGCGCGCGATTTCGAGCAAAATTTCACGCAAAGCATCTCTTTGGGGGAAAGAAGTAGGCGCCGTGGAAGCGTTTTCATCTCTCGAGCTACCCGAAGTTTCATTCTGGCGTGCATTAAGAATCTCGTTTCTCGTTCTTCTCCCGTTTTCATCGGCAATTTTGCGCTGCTCGATCCACCACTCTGACGGTCGCAACATTCCGCCTTGACCTTCTTCGTACATCAATCGATCCAACGAAGTTCCTTCGTCTCTAAACGCTAACCATAACTCCTTTTCTTCGGAAGATGACGAATCTGACGTTGTCGTTGTCGTTTCGAATGCGCGATGAAAACGAGCGACATTTGGAGTTACGTCACAAAATAAATTTCCAAAGTACATTTCTCGGCTTCCAGATCTCCGCACATCGTCTCCTCTTTCGACAAATATGCGTTTAATGACGAAAGAAGAACTCGCATCATTCTCTTCGAAATCGCTCGAATCGCTCTCCAGACTCTCATCATTTGCGCTCGTGCGACATTGTGGCGTGAGTGTGCCGACGTCGAAAGCTGTCGCTCGCCACACTTCACCAAAATGACCTTTGGCGAATACTCTTTTACGGTTCGAGCGCGTAGTATCTTCGCGTTGCGCAGATGTCGATGTAGGTACGAGCACGACATCCTCTTTCAACTCTCTTTCTTTCTCTTCTTCTTCCACTGGTGCCGTTGAGAAGAATACGGAGGATATGCCGCTCTTCGCGCGAAGCCACCAATTCGAAAGAACTCCATCGGGAGGCGGCGTTTCCACTTTCATCGCGGCTCTTTTTCTGTGCTCGCGCGAGGAAGCTGGCGCAATCATGAGCATTGCAAACGCTTTATCCGCGTCTGTCAATTTGATCATTTGTTTTTGCGCTTCTCCCACACTGTTTCCCTCGGGCAATGCGCCGGATGCCGAAGAAAAATAGCTTCCATCAAAGTCAAAATATTCGCCGTATTCGTATAAATCAGCGTTCCAAGGAATTTCTATGGCCTCTGAATAGGACTGGTATCCTTCGCCTCCCACGATATACTTTTGCACGATGTCTGATCCTACTCTTCCCTCTCTCTTGTCCCGTTCGTTGCCGAGCAAGACACCGTCGTGATAATTCTTTATTGGACCGTTACTCAATGCGACGATTTCGTTCAACCGAAAGGCGTTGGCGATTACCGCACCGGGTTTCGGGTCGATTGAAAAAATGCGGCCGTCGTTCCGGCGCCGATCGGCAACCGTGAGGCGGTTTGCGTCCGCTTCTTCATTTTCGGCGCGTGATGTTTCGATCTTAGCGTACACGATCTCTTCTTGTTCTTCTTCTGAATTTAACGGTATAGGCTCTTCCGCGACATCTGGGAACTTAATGGCTGCTACCGCTACGTTGTCTTTGCTTCCCATCGCGATTGCCATTTCACACGTCAATCGAGCGTTCTTTGCCATATCGATATTTTCTCCAAAACTTCGGATGTCCGCCCACGCTTCTATTGGAAATACCTTCTCATCTGGTTCGAGCTCGACTTCGCCGTCGACTTTCAATTCCACCAGATCGCTGTTGAATATATCATTCTCTGGCGGTTGTTCGTTATTATTGAACGCCTCGTCGTCCTCCGGACTCGTTTCATGCTCCTTTGCCTTCGCGTCTTTGATAGCATTCATCCGATTTGGCACCGGTTTCAATGCAATCGTTGACGTTTCTAAACGAGATCGTCTTCGTTTAATGCGTCTTCTCACGGTGGCCGTGTCCACATCTCCAAATAAAATCTCGCACAGTTCGTTCATGAACTGTCCGCTTTCCCCCTCGTCTTCTGCTTTTTCGATGACGCCGTCCGACACGAGAACGATGCCGCGTATTCTTCTTCTCGCCCGACTCTTTCTCTTTGGAATCGGCGAGGACGATGGAGAAGAAGAAACAGACAACGAATCCTTCTCTCCATTTCCGCTACTACCTTCTCGTCTCCTTTTTCTAATTTCTTCCGCGCGTTCGCGAGGATTACTCGCGTATTCTAAACCCCTACCGCTACCGCTACTACTCTCTTCCTTCTCCCCCTCCTCATCCCACCTCTCCGCGAATTCCTCAAAACGCACCGTCCTTGTTTCCGCTTTTGCTCCGCCAACCCCTCGGCTTTCAAAATCCCCCAACGCCCGGGTGACCAAAATCCCCTCCGCTCGGTCCCCGGTCACGACGCCGCCCATCTTCCTTACCCTTTCCGCTTCCTCCAAACTCGCTTTCACCGTGTGATCCCTCGTGATTACCTTTGCCTCGTTTCGAGTGCTTTCACACGCGTACGCTCTCGAATCTCCAACCCACGCGAACGAGGCGCGCGACAAATCGGGAGGAATCAGAGCGACCAACGCCGTCGATCCGCCAACGCGCAAACCATCCCCCGCCGAAGCGTCTGGGTTGGCGCCATCCGTCATCTTCCTCTCGATGGTCTCGTGAACGTCTCGCAACGCCATCTCCAACGCCCGTCGTTCCCTTCTTTCTTCCATCTCCACGTTACCATCATCGTCGCCCGTCGTGCTCATCTCACCCTTCGCAGAATAGTCCTCGTCCTTCATAAACCGTCCTTCCTCTTTCTCGAAAAGTCTCCCCTCCACGCTCTCCGCGACGAGTTTCCTCGCCTGCGAGCTCACGAAGCGTCCGTCGTGTCCATCAAACACCGCCGCGACCAAAAACTGCTTTTTACCAACCCCCATTCTTTCTCCTCCCTCTTCTTCGAGTTCCCTCGGTGCTTCTATTGTAGCGCACAGCGTTTCGTCCTCGTTGGACGCGCGTCGACCTTTCGCGTTCGCGTGGAAACATCTCGGGACTTCTTCATCTTCTTCTTCTTCTTCTTTGTTGTTGGTGTTGTTAGGGGATGCGATGCCGTTGACAACAACAACAACACAACAACACAAACACAGAATGAAAACACGCCACCACGCGAGATGATGCGACGACCGCATGGTCGCTTCTTCGCAGCAACACTCGCGCGGCCTCTTTTTCGTCCTTTTTGCGGAGGAGAGCTTTTACGCGTGCCGTGTGTTTGCGCGTTTGCGAGTTTCTTTTTTATAGGGGAAATTCAAAGAGATACGAATGCCTCATTTTTCTACGCGCGCAACGAACACTCGCGACGAGAGAGAGAGACGTACTAAGAAAACGAGAGATACACAGATGGTGCGACAAAAGAATCCGCACCCGAAACGCGCGGAAAACGCGAGGACGGTGGTGGTCGCGAGCGACAGAGAGGAGCGAGAAGCGCGAGAGTTTCGAGAAGAAGAAGAAGAAGAACGAGTGTTGTGTTTGAGAATACCTGATTATGATTATGATTATGATGATGAGATGGACGAACAGATACGAGAAGAAGAGATGACTACGACTAAAGGAGTGAAGAGAAAGAGAACGCAACAACATGAATGCGATGTTTGCGAGAAGGTGTTTCAATATCCATCCAAGTTGGCCAGACACATGCGTATTCACACGAACGAGAGACCGTACGAGTGTGATGTGTGCGATAAAGCTTTTCGTGAATCTGGTCATTTGCAAACTCACATGCGTATTCACACGAACGAGAAACCGTACGAGTGTGATGTGTGCGAGAGGTCTTTTCGTCATTCTAATGCTTTGAAAGATCACATGCGTATTCACACGAACGAGAAACCGTATGAATGTGATGTGTGCGAGAAACGTTTTCGTCAATCGGGTGATTTGAAAAGCCACATGCGTACGCACACGAACGAGAGACCGTACGAGTGTGATGTGTGCGATAAAGCTTTTCGTGAATCTGGTGATTTGAAAAAGCACACGCGTACTCACACGAACGAGAGACCGTATGCATGTGATGTGTGCGATAAAGCTTTTCGTACATCTAGTCATTTGAAAAGGCACGCGCGTAACGTTCATTAGCTCTTTTAGTTTTAGTTATACTACAGTCAAATGTGTTCAAGAGTAAAAACAACAGAAAAATTCCCCCCGCTTCTTCGCCCGCGTACACAAAAGCAAAAACTTCCGCGACGACGACGACGACGACGAGCAGATGCCGTCGTCTCGCGCCCTGTTCGAATCCGGCGTCCTCCTCTGTTTCCTTCTCGCGTTCATCTCGCTCGTTTCCGAGGGCCAGTTTGCCGCGTTGTACGGTAAGAATGGCCTCGTCCCTTTGAAACAGTTAAACGACGAGGGGCTGTTATTCTCATCGATATCGTCTTCAGATAATGTTGATTCAGCAGCAGCGCAGGGAAGAAGTTTCGCGGCGCTTTATCGCAAGACGTTCGATTTGATGCGAAAGACAAACTATAACGTCGTCTGGTTGGCTGCTTCGTTGCGGTTTCACTCGTACGAGAAATTCATGGAATGCGTTTTGTATCTAGGGGTCACGCTGACATTTTATTGGTTGATGGTGGATGGACGAGGAAGAGGAGGAAGAGGCGGCGGCGGGAGAAGAAAATGGTACCATTTCGCGTTCTTGGTTTGGACGTACGGGTCGATGGTGGATATTGGAGACGCGTTTCTCTCTTTTCAGTGGGATGTTTTACTCTTGGAGTGCGGGATCGCATGCGCGGTTGGCGCGGTGTTATTTCCACCGAGGAAGAGGACGAGTTCGGTCGAGGAGGAGAACGAGGATGCACAATATGCGTGGATCCCGCGAGCGATTCTGTACAAATTGATGCTGATGAGCGGCTGCGTGAAAATTCAATCGAAGTGCAAAACGTGGTTAAAATTAACCGCGTTGGAGTATCACTTCGCGACGCAGCCGTTGCCGACTGGGTTGTCTCGATTGATTGCCAACGGGGTGAGTCCGAGGTACAAGAAGATTGGCGTGGCGTTGACGTACGTCGCGGAAGGACCGATGGCGTTTCTGATCGTCGCGCCGACAAAAATGGCGAGAAGAGCAGCGTGTTTAGGGCAGATTTTGTTTCAGGTTGGCATTATATTGAGTGGGAACTACGCGTATTTCAATCTTTTGACGATCGTGTTATCGATGGCGAGCTTCGCCGGCGGCGAGAGGAAGGTGGTGAAGACGGTCGACGAGAAAGAAGAAGATAAAGGTAATGATGGAGAAGCCGCTCGCACGCTCGAAAAGAACAAAGCAAAAGCCTTGCCCGTGTTGCAACACTCGATGGCTATGATTGCGACGCATCTCTCGCTTCTGTTTTTCATTATATGCACGGTGAACATGTTTGCACCGGGTAAAGATGGCGTGAAACTTCGCGCGTCCTCGAAGAATGTGAATAAACGCTTGACAAAGTTCCTCGACGTCGCAGTTCCTGTATCGAGAACGTATTTGATTTTAATTGCCGTACCTTTGACGTATGCATATCGCGGTTTTCTGGCGAAAGCAACGAAGAAGGAAAAAGAAAATAACGAAGAGAGTTTTAAGATTTTCACGTTGCGGAGATGTCGCGACGTTTTGTTGATGGCGTACTTGCTCGTCGTAACGGCGCCGATGCGTGAGATTGCGCCGAACAAACAAATTGCAAAGGCGCATCCTTTGCTCCGGGCCAACGCTGAGTTTCTCGATACGGCGACGAGCTCGATACAGCGACACATGCCAACGCCTCTGAGACGCATTTCTTCCGGATATGGATTGTTTCGCTCGATGACCGGGGTCGGCGAAGACGGAAAAGTTGCGCGCCGCGAAATTATTTTCGAGATTGCGCCCGACGCCGACAAAGTCGAGGATGTGGAATGGACCGAACTCACGTTTAAGTATAAGCCGGGCAACGTGAAAAAACGTCCGTCATTTGTAGCGCCTCATCAACCGAGATTGGATTGGCAAATGTGGTTTGCAGCTTTAAGAGGCGACGGCGTCTTTCAAGATGCCCGTTACCGGTGGTTTTCAATGTTTATCATTCGCATATTACAAAAGTCGCCAGAGGTTTGGAAAATATTAGACCCGTCCATGCAAAAGCACATGAATGCGACGACCTATCTGAGAATATCGATGTTTGAGTACGATTTCGCGCCGAAAAAAGAAGAAGGCGATGATGTTTACGTGCGGAAGAATCTCGGCGAGCTACTGCCGCCAACGCATCTCGGTTCCCCTGAAATTGAGGGACTCCTAAACATGGCTGGACCGATAGATTACGAAAAAGAGACGCCCGCGTTATTAGAAATTCCAGATGTGGATGCCGTCACGTTTGTTGTGAGCGTTATGGCTGTCATATTTGCTTCGCACGTTTTTTACAACTCTAGGAGAAAGAGAAATAGAAGAAGAAAACTAAAGGTGAGTTAAACTTTATATAGATAAGAAAATAAAATAGAGGGTTGTTGAAATCAAATATGCGAGACAGTAAAAGTAGAACAAAGGTTGTCGTGATTCAACCTCCGCTCGTCGCAAGTCGTCGCTGAAACCAGTTTTATGTTGGCTAAATTTTGAGGGATATCGAGCATTCTTTGAGCGCCTCGGATCCTAGATACATCAGCCGAAAAAGAAAAAAAACAAGAGAAGGAAAACATTTTAACTCGCTCGTACCTTAGTGAGTTTACTTCATCCCTCTCGGGGAATCTCCTCCGATGCTCATTTTTGCCGGCGAAGTCATCATCACCATCCCTCCGGGCGACCGCGGGACCTTTGGAGAATCACTCCCTCCTCCACCGCCACCGCCAGATTCATTCTCTCCGCTAAATTCTACATGTTTCTTTGCTAATATCTCCCGAATCATCTCGTCGCTCTCGTCGCACAACTGCGTCGCCAACCTCGGATCTCTCGAAGGTAACGAACTCCTCGTCGGCTTACACTCGCTATAATATACCCCTGGAGGTAACCCACTATTCGTCAAACACAACAAAACCGTCGCCGAAGCTACTTCTACGCTGACCTTTGTAAACGGCGCCACCAACGAGTGTACGATAGATCCTCCGAAATATTCCCCAAACTGTTTCGACAACTCCTCGCCAAACTGCCCTGGATTCACCGCAAACGCTCTCACGCCATTCACCGTTTCCGAAATTCTCCACGCGTGTAAAATTGGACACAATTTCGATTGTCCGTAACTGTTAATCGCTGAATACCCATACGAGCTATTTAAATTCTCAAAATCAATCCCTCGACTCGGTTTCGTCGTCCCTCTTCGCACTCGATACGACCAATGGTGCGCGTTGCTCGACACCAACACCACCTTCCCGTCGTTTCCGGCAACCGCCGCGGTCCTCGTCAACTCGTCGCTCAAAAACGACACCATGGCGTAGTGACTCAGATGGTTAATCGCGAAGTGCGTCTCCACCCCGTCCGGTTTCGTCAACGCAAACGGTTGCACGACCACCCCCGCTAAGCACAAAATCCCATGCAAAGGCAACGCTAACTTTTGAAACTCTCGGCAAAAAGACTTCACCGAGTGCACCGAACTCAAATCGCACTTCAATATCGTCACTTCTTTCATCGTTACCTTCTTCTTCTTCTTCTTCTTCTTTGGCTTCTCCTCGTCCGCCTCTTTCTCTTCGTCCTTTTCTTCTTCATCCTCATCCTCATCATCTCCTTCATCCTCTCCTTCAAAGTCTTCCTTCTCCATCTCTCCCACGAACGCGCTCGCTTTCTCCACGTCTCTGCTCGCGAATATCAGTTTGCACCCTCTCGCGCGTAAAATTTTCGCGCACGCTCTCCCCAACGTCCCCGTCGCTCCGGTGAGAATAAACGTTTTCGACGCCAAATCGGACACCGATTCGGTCACGTCCATTCCCGTCGCGGTCGCGGGGAAACTTTGCCCCGCGGCGGAAAGTTTTACTTCGACGGAAGCGTTTTGCCATCCTCCGAAGCACTGAGAGAACCCGAAATCGATCGAGGAGCACGCGGACGTGAAGGAACTCATTCTTCGCGAAGAGCGTTTTGCGCGGACGAGAGGAATTCAATCGAAAGGATGATTTTACTACAAAACAACTCTATTTTGTGAGAGAGAAAGAACGAGAGCGCAGAAAAGCCCACGGATTCCTGTCTGACGCTCCCTCGAAGGGTCCGCTTCTTCGTCCTTCGAATCGCGCGCTTTTCTCTCCGAGTTTTCCGCAAAGGAGCGCACGGTTCGTTTGGGGAAGTAATGAGGAGATTTTCAGCTCGAAACCACACAAAAAACACCCGAAAAGGGTGCGCATAAACGCATGACATCTCTCTTTTACTCTCTCTCGGTCGCGAGATAAACACCACAAACGCGAAGCGGGGCACATACAATGGGTCCAAACAGAGGCGGCGGTCGACGCACCGGCGGCGGTGGCCACCAGAACGGCCAGAAAGAAATGAGCAAAGAGAAAGTCAAGATGCAAAAAGAAAAAGAGGAAAAGATGAAACGAAGAAGAGAGAGTACCGCTACCACAGAACACGGACGAGGAGGAAACGGAGGACGAGGAGCAGGACGAGGAGGAGGCGGACGAGGGAGTGGGACATCGAACGCGAGCGAAAAGATTGACATGACGAGCGCGCAGCAAAATATGGTTGGGAATTTGATTAGCAGTTTGAGCTTGACTGGTGGGCGAGGAGCGAGCGCGGGCGGTTCGGCGAGTTCTGCTATTCGCACGGACGTGGACCAAGACGACGTGGATAGAAAATGTTTCGAGGAGTTGACGAGGAAAAAAGGATTCGCGGAATCGCAGGCGAAGAAGGCGATGGAGAAGACGACGGCGCAAAGAGCGAAGGATGGGGATTTGGCGCAAGGGTTCAACGAGCAAAAGAAACGCAGAGTACATCGAGCCATGGATTGGTTGATTTTGAACTGCTCGTACGAGGAGTTACCGGAGGCGTTCAAGAAAAGCGCGAAGGAGGCGAGGGATTCGAGGAAGAAGAAGAAGGGAGGAGAAGAGGAGGACGACGAGGACGACGAGGTGGGCGCGACGGCTTCCTCTTCCTCGAGGGAAACGGACGTGACGAAGGAGTTGTTTTTTGCCGGTTTCGGGAAGAAGATTGCAAAGATGGCCGTTTTGAACGCTCGAGGAGAAGAGAATAAAAAAGGCGACGTCGCGTTGGATGATTTGCTGTCGGCGATGAGCGAGAGTTTGAAGAAAACGGCGCTGAAAAGAGCGAAGCTGGCGTTCGCGGAATCTGGATTAGAAGACGCCTCGAAAGAACGAATCGAAGAGATTCTTCTCGACGCGAGAAGGGAAGAGTTGGCGGATATTGGTGGATTAGATGTAGAGGATATTGAGGACGATAATTTCGCGCAGTTTGAAATACAAATGAAAGGCGTCGTCTCGCTCGGGAAGAAGAAACCTACGCACGCGACGCTTTCGTTGGATTTTAGAAGATCGAAATTGTACCCTTTCGAGCCTCCGAGAGTACATTTTACGCACCCGACGCTCACGTTTGGAAGACAAGCGGCGGTAACGCGGGCTTTGGTGGAAGTAAGCGCGAGTGAGGAGTATTTGGGCGAACCGATGTTGGACGGATTGATCGATTGGCTTTCCGGGGATGGACCTTTGGATGCGATGGAAAAATACCGCGTAAACGCCGAAACGTTGATCGATGCGTATTACGAAGACGACGAAGAAGAAGAAAACGAAAACGAAGACGACAACAATAAAGGAGGAATTCCGCGACCGAAAACATTAACAAATGCAGTTCCGACTACATCAAACAAAGGAGCTCCTCTTTCCCAAAACGACCGTCTGAAAATTCAAAGCGAACGGGATAAGAAATTTGCGGAACAAAAGAAAGCGATGTTAAAACACGAAGCGCAAACTCAATCTCAACGCGACGCGGAAGCACTGAAAAACTTACAAGTCTTGGGCGAGCGCATTCAAATTGAAGAGGCGAAAGCTTTGACTTTGCCCAAAAACGTGGAAACTTCGAAAGCTTTGAAGTCGCAGTTAGAGAACAAATTGATGCAGAAAGAGAGCGATCCGATGATGAAAGTTCGAGAAAGGTTACCTTCGTGGTCGAAGAGACACGCGCTCATCGAAGCAATCGAAAGAAACCAAGTCTGTGTCGTCGTCGGGGAAACTGGATGCGGTAAAACGACGCAACTCCCGCAATTTATTTTAGATAACGAAATCGCCAAGGAGCGCGGCGCGACGACGTCGATCATATGTACACAACCGCGGAGAATTTCCGCTACGTCTGTCGCGCGTCGCGTTGCTCAAGAGCGAAATGAAACGATTGGGAAAACTGTTGGTTATAGCATTCGATTAGAATCGAAACAATCCAGAGAGACGAGAATCATGTTTTGCACTACCGGGGTATTGTTGCGTCGACTGACCGAAGACCCTTTGCTAGCGAAAGCGACGCACATCGTCGTAGACGAAGTCCACGAAAGAAGCTTGGATTCCGATTTCTTGCTCGTGTTGCTGAGAGACGTTCTACCGCACCGGCCGACTCTGAAAGTGATATTGATGTCTGCGACGCTTGACGCGGGACAATTTCAGAGATATTTTAAAAAGGCGTGCGTTTTAACAATCCCAGGCTTCACGCATCCGGTCCAAGAACACTTCCTCGAAGATATCTTGAACGCGACCGGATATCAACCGAAACACGGCTCCGAATATTGCATTCGCATTCCAAAGATGAAATATCGCGATCAAATTCAAATGTCGCCGGACGAAGTTCGTTTTCACGAATCTCTCAAACGAAGCGGGAGATATCCCGAAGGCGTTTTGCACGCGTTGCGTAACTTGGACGAGGAGAAGATCAATTACGAGTTGGCGGTGGAACTATTGGAAAAAATCGTGCAAACGACTCCGCAAGAGGGCGCGATTCTCGTCTTCATGCCCGGTCTCGCAGAAATTCAAAAGTTACACGAGTCTTGCGCCGCTTCGCGCGTTCTGTTCAAAGCGACGGATAACGGTACGTATCTCATTGCTTTGCACTCCGCGTTGGCAACGTCAGAATCGACTATCGCTTTCGATAAACCCAAAAGTAAGTCGAGCAGGAAAATTATCATATCGACAAACATTGCGGAAACTTCGATAACGATCGACGACGTCGTATACGTCCTCGATTCCGGTAAAGTGAAAGAAAACGGCTACGATCCGAGCACGCGCATGTTACAATTGAAAGAACAGTGGATTTCGCGAGCGTCTGCGAAGCAACGACGCGGAAGAGCTGGAAGAGTCCAACCCGGACAGTGTTATCGCTTGTACTCGCGGAGATACCACGACGAAGTATTCGCCGAACGTCAAGAGGCAGAAATCAAGCGCGTACCTTTGGAAGGTTTGTGCTTACAAATTCAGCTGCAACGCATGTCCGGCGGTATCTCTGGCTTTCTCTCGCGAGCATTAGAACCTCCAGAGTCAAACGCCGTTGACGTTGCCGTGAAAACTTTAAAAAGGCTAGGCGCTTTAGACGATCGCGATAATTTAACGCCTCTCGGCGCGCACTTGGCGAATTTACCCGTCGACGTTCGGGTCGGTAAAATGTTACTCTACGGATGCGTGCTTGGATGCTTGGATCCAACGCTCACAATTGCTGCCGTGCTCGGTTCGCGATCTCCATTTCTCTCGCCGCTCGAAATGCGAGAAGAAGCCGACGAAGCCAAAATGCAATTCAGCGATAACGACTTCAGCGACCACTTGACGATTCTGAACGCGTACAACGCGTGGCGAGAGGCGAAAAATAACGGCAAGAATTTCGAGAAGGATTTTTGTCGCGACAACTTCCTGAGCATGAAAGGTTTGTACGGCATTGCCGAGCAGAGGACGCAGTTTGTGAAACTTTTACGAGAAGCTGGATTTTTAAACGAACAACGAAAAAAGACGACGACGACAAAACAGAAAAAGAAAGTCGCGACGGTGGAGAAGACTGGTAGTAACGGTGGTGGGATTCCTAAACCGCGCGGGGGTGTCCCGGTCGTCGTGAATGAGGACAACGAGGACGACGAAGAAGATGAAGACGAAGAGAAGAAACCTGCGTGGGAATCGGCAAACCGCCACGCTACAAACGTCCGTTTACTCAAAGCCTGTCTCGTCGCCGGATTGTATCCGAACGTCTCTCGAGTCGAATCTGTGAATATGAACGTGCAATCATCCGGTAACCGAGGCCGCTCGAACACGACTTCTAACATCGTCTCTGGCTCGAGTCAACCGCCGCCAAAGCTGAAGTATTTAGCCGAAGATACCGGTAAAGAAGCGCCGATACAAATCCATCCGTCGTCGATAAACGCGAAAGCGAAACAGTTCCCAACTCGATGGCTCGTGTACCACGAACGCGTTCAAACGGCAAGTATTTTCATGCGAGATTGCACGAGCGTAACGCCGTACCAACTTTTATTGTTCGGCGGGAAAATCGACGTCCAACACTCAGCCGGTACCATTCGCATGGACGGTTGGGCGACGTTTGAAGCGAACGCGAGGATTGGCGTCTTGTTGAAAGAAATTCGCGCGGCGTTGGATGGTTTGTTGAGAGAGAAAATAGAAAATCCAGAGGCTGAGGAAAACGCGAGAGGAGAGACAATCGTGACGACCATTTTGCAGCTGTTGAATAGCGAAGCGGCGTCGTCGCTTTGATTTTAGCTCGATATAAAGTACAACATGAAATATCATTAGACAATTCTCATAGAATAAGATTCCGGAAACGGAAACCTCTCCAATCTGCGCGTGGCGCTATCGAACGCGTGCGTGGAAACAACTTCCACGTTTCCTCCCGTCGTTCTTTTATCGCTATCCTCGTCCACTACGTCCCATTTTCTCCTCGCTAAATGCACTTTGGCCACCGAAGTCATAAAGTCCCCGCTCGCTCTTTGCCCGTACGGCGTACCGTTGGCTTTTTTCACCCAATACTTCGCCTCTTCCGCATTCCCAAGCGCTTCGCTATACAATCCTAAATACAACGACGCGTAGAAAGCGTCGCTGGCGCTTTGCGTCGAATCCGCCGGTTTCTTTGATAAAGACTCTAACGTTTTCTTCGCCTCTTCGTCGCCAGTTTTGTATAGTCGTAAAACCGAACCCATCACTTTACGACTATCTCTCCCCGCCAACTCGACGAACTCCTCCCTCGCTTTCTTCAACGAAGAGGAAGAAGACGCGTCATCCTCTCCTCCTTTTCTCATCTGCGACAAAAACGCCCACGCCGCTTCCTCGGTATCGTTCGGATTGACTCTCACGTCCTCTCGAAACTGCTTCTCCGCTTCCCGAAACTCGTCCACGTAATACAAAGCTATCCCGCGTTGCCACAAATACGGCTTCGACCCGGGTGACTTTTCAATGAGCATGTCAAAATCCATCGTCGCGCCTTCCACGTCGTTTCGCTCAAACTTTTGCATCGCTCGCGACACGAACGTTCGAGAGTCAATCACCATCATCTCTCCCGCGTTCGCCGCTTCAATATTAGTAGCAGAAGAGGAAACGACTACCACCCCGAGAGATAAGAGCGCGGTTCTCCGGCTCGTCGTCGTCGCTGCGCCCGTCGATGCTGTTGCTTTCTCGTTCGAATCATCATCATCATCATCTTTCTCTGAGGACGACGATGATGATTTTTGCGTCGTCGATGCATTCGTCGTCGTCTTTTCAC
>Ga0255763_1001296_pt1 | contig 26112 bp, 21 predicted proteins | sample 041ome_2_FD_179963 | JGI IMG/M metagenome (GOLD analysis project Ga0255763, IMG submission 179963) | Coastal salt marsh microbial communities from the Groves Creek Marsh, Skidaway Island, Georgia - 041406US metaG (version 2) | ecosystem: Environmental > Aquatic > Marine > Intertidal zone > Salt...
GCCAAGAGAGCCTGACTCCAGGAGCAGACCTAATAATCAGAACTGCTCCAATAATCATACTGGATGACAAAGGATACTGAAAAAATCCGTAATTAGCCAAAAGCGGCAATTAAGCCTGCTTATTTATCCTGAACTTCCACCTTATCGACTTTTTGAAATCCCCGTGGAAGCTTGTTACCACGTCGACCTCTTTCACCACGATAATGTTCAAGATCAGACAAAGGCAAATTGATATAACGCTTGCCAGAATGGACGGTCAATATTTGACCTGGCTTGAGCACAGTTACAGCAACTACAAACTCAACCCTTTCTGCTACTCGCGCTGAAGGCACATTAATAATCTTGTTTCCTTTACCTTTGGCTAATTCAGGAAGTTGAGATAATTTGAACATCAACATTCTACCTTCATTGGTAATGCTGACCACTTCACAGTTTTCCAGATCTTCCACCGGTGCCGGCGACAATACCCTTGCGCCTTTAGGTAATGAAAGTAACTGCTTGCCCGCCTTGTTCTTGCTTACCAGATTTTCCAGTTTGGTGATAAAACCATAGCCGGCATCTGAAGCTACCAGGCAAAGTTCCGTTGGATCTCCAATCACCAGACCTTCAAAACTTGCCCCTGAAGGCGGTTTTACCCGACCAGATAGCGGCTCACCCATCCCCCTTGCAGAAGGCAGAGTATGTGCCGCAAGCGTATAGGCACGTCCCGTGGAATCCAGGAACATGGCATTCTGATTACTCTTGCCTCGAGCACTGAGCTTTAATTTATCACCTGATTTATAGGCCAGAGTAGACGCATCCACATCATGGCCCTTGGCAGCACGCACCCAACCGCCCTCGGAAAGAATAACTGTCACCGGTTCTGTTGAAATCAACTCTTCTTCCTTAAAGGCCTGGGCTTCTTCCCTGACAACCAGTTCAGAACGGCGATCATCACCATAGGTTTCAGCATCTTCCTTGATTTCTTTTTTAATCAGCGTTTTAAGGCGGGCTTTTGAACCCAATAAACTTTCCAGAGTCTTTCTTTCATCGGCAAGCTCTTTTTGCTCACCTTTTATTTTCATTTCTTCAAGCTTGGCAAGATTACGCAGACGCAGATCAAGGATGGCTTCTGCCTGAATATCACTGAGGCTGAAACGTTTCATCAATACTGGCTTGGGTTTGTCTTCTGTTCGAATTATTTCTATCACTTCATCAATATTCAGAAACGCAATTAACAAGGCATCAAGAATATGGAGTCGAGCATTGATTTTGTCGAGTCGGTATTGAAGACGTCTAGTGACTGTAGCTGTTCTGAACTCAAGCCATTCCTTGAGCAAACCAAGCAGGCCTTTAACTTGTGGCTTACCGTTAATACCAATCATATTGAAATTTACGCGGTAGCTCTTTTCAAGGTCTGTGGTAGAAAACAAGTGCGCCATCACCGCATCCACATCAATACGATTAGAGCGCGGCACAATAACAATACGGGTTGGATTTTCGTGATCGGACTCATCGCGCAGATCGACAATCATCGGCAGCTTTTTCTTCTGCATCTGCGCAGCGATTTGTTCCAGAATCTTGGTGCCGGACACCTGGTAGGGCAGCGCAGTGATAACGATATCGCCCTGCTCCTTCATATAAACCGCCCGGCCCTTGATCATGCCGCGCCCGCTTTCATAGAGTTGATGGATTTCTTCTTTCGGCGTTATGATTTCTGCGCTGGTCGGAAAATCGGGACCCTGCACAAACTGGCATAAATCCGCTACCGTCGTTTTGGGGTTGTCGAGCAGATGGATACAGGCTTGCGCCACCTCCCGCAAATTATGGGGTGGAATATCGGTTGCCATGCCTACGGCAATACCACTACCACCATTTAAAAGGACGTTGGGCAGGCGTGCCGGAAGGATAATGGGTTCTTCCAGCTCACCGTCGAAATTCAGTTTCCAGTCAACCGTATCCTGGCCAAGTTCAGCCAACAGGACATCGGCATAGGCCTGCATTTTGGATTCGGTATAGCGCATTGCGGCAAATGATTTCGGGTCATCAGGAGAGCCCCAGTTACCTTGGCCATCAATAATCGGGTATCGATAGGAAAAAGGTTGTGCCATCAGTACCATGGCCTCATAACAGGCAGAATCTCCATGGGGATGGTACTTGCCAATGACATCACCAATAGTACGGGCTGATTTTTTATACTTTGCCGAGGATTTCAGCCCCAGCTCAGACATCGCATAGATAATGCGGCGCTGCACCGGTTTCAAGCCATCACCAATATGCGGCAAAGCCCTGTCGTTAATGACATACATGGAATAATTCAGGTAGGACTGCTCAACAAATGTTCGCAGCGCCATCTGTTCCTTGCCATCTTCATTTAGAGTGATCAGGTCTGTCATAAACTTTTTTCTTCCTCTATTACTATTTGTAATAGTTAATCTTTCATATTCCTGGTCGCAAGTCGCAATCTGAACTCTTTAAACTTGCGACTGTTGTTATATTTCTGCCAGGTTGCCATATTTTTCCAGCCACTGCTTGCGATCCGGTGAGCGCTTCTTGGCTAGCAACATATCCATCAGCTCATCGGTTTTCTGCACCAGATCAACATTCAGCTGGACCAGTCTGCGCGTGTCCTTGTTCATGGTGGTTTCGCGGAGCTGTAGCGGATTCATTTCTCCCAGGCCTTTGAATCGCTGAACATTGGGCTTGCCTTTTTTCTTTTCTGCCGCGATACGGTCCAGTACACCGTTTTTCTCATCTTCATCCAGCGCATAAAAAACTTCTTTACCTACATCGATACGATACAAAGGAGGCATGGCTACATAGATATGACCCGCATCCACCACCGGTCGAAAATGTTTCACAAACAACGCGCTGAGCAAGGTGGCAATATGCAAGCCATCTGAGTCAGCATCAGCCAGAATGCAGATTTTGCCATAACGCAGACCGGTCAGATCATCAGATGCCGGATCCACACCCATGGCAACGGAAATGTCATGCACTTCCTGTGAGGCCAGGATTTCGCCTGAATCGACTTCCCAGGTATTGAGTATCTTTCCCCGCAACGGCATAACGGCCTGGGTTTCCCTGTCTCTGGCCTGTTTTGCCGAACCTCCGGCAGAATCACCCTCAACCAGAAACAATTCCCCTGCTTCAACATCCTGTGTACTGCAGTCTGCAAGTTTGCCGGGCAATGCGGGCCCCGCAGTAACTTTCTTGCGCACTACCTTTTTACCCTCGCGCATTCTGCTCTGCGCGTGGTGAATGCACATTTCGGCAATCTCCAACGCTTCATCGGTATGCTGGTTCAACCAGAGCCCGAAAGAGTCCTTAACGACACCGGAAATAAATACGGCACTTTGTCGGGAAGAGAGTTTTTCCTTGGTTTGACCCGCAAACTGCGGATCCGCCATTTTGGTGGACAGGATATAACAGCAACGCTCCCAGACATCATCAGCACTAAGCTTCACACCTCTGGGCAAAAGATTACGGTACTCACAAAACTCCCTGATTGCTTCCAGCATACCGGTTCTGAATCCATTGACGTGGGTTCCGCCAAGCATGGTGGGAATCAGGTTCACATAACTCTCGGTAATTAACTCTCCGCCTTCCGGCAGCCAGGATACCGCCCAGTCCACGGCCTCATCATTTCCCTGCATGGATCCCGTAAAGGGTTCCGCCGGGATACTCTCAAAGCCCTTGGTTGATTGAATCAGGTAATCAGTAAGACCATCCTCGTAACACCATTCTTCACTTTGTGCCTTGTCTTCCTTGACCGTAAGATCTTCAAAGATCATATGAAGACCCGGGCACAGCACCGCCTTGGCCCTTAACACATGGATCAGGCGTGGAATCGAGATATTGGGGGAATCGAAATATTTCGGGTTCGGAGAAAATTTGATGGTGGTTCCGGTATTGCGCTGGCCTACCTTATCGATGACTTTTAGTGGTGTCTTTTTCTCGCCATCTGCAAACGTCATCTGATGCAGATTACCATCACGTTTGACAAGAACTTCCAGCTCACTGGACAGCGCGTTAACAACGGAAACACCAACCCCGTGCAATCCCCCGGAAAATTTATAATTTTCATTATTGAATTTGCCACCCGCGTGGAGTCGGGAAAGTATCAACTCAACACCGGAAACTTTTTCCTCAGGATGAACATCCACCGGCATACCACGGCCATCATCAGTAACCTCTACAGTGCCATCCTTGTGCAGGGTGACCTTGATATTACGGGCATGTCCCGCCAACGCCTCATCGACACTGTTATCAACCACTTCCTGAACCAGGTGATTCGGCCGGGAGGTGTCGGTATACATACCGGGCCGTCGTCTGACAGGGTCAAGCCCGGTCAGGACTTCAATGGAATCTGAGGTATAGTCTTTACTCATGCTTGTTTTACTTTCCTGAACCGTGAATCAATTAGTTAAATTGTGCTGATTGCTGCCATTGTTTGCTGGCCAAGCATGCCATTTTTGGCAAACTCCAGAATAGGCGCAATCATGTTCTCAAAACCGTCAAAGCGATGGCTACCACCTTCCTGCACCACTTGTAGTGATCCGGCATAGCGCTCCAGCGCCAGTTTATAGTCAAGCACCTCATCGCCAGTCTGCACCATCAGCAGGTAGTTTTCCGGATGCTGCAGAGGATCTACGTCCAATGTCGCCAGAAACATTCCATACTCCCGGGTGAACTCATACTTTTCGCCGGTGTACAGATTCTTTTGTGGCCCGAGAAATCCCTCCCCCAGGTTTTTTACCGGGGATACCGCCGGATTGATCAATGCCGCCCGGCAGGCATATTTTTCAGCCAGATAGGTGGCGTAGTATCCCCCCAGCGAGCTACCTACCAACAGGTATGGCTTGCCTCTCCCACTGGAAATCAGCTTTTCCAGTTGCTCAATGCCAGCTTCAGGGTTATGGGACAGGGCCGGTGCTTGAAGATTGAATCCATTGAACTGTTTGCAGTAGGCTATAAAATTCCGGGCTTTTTCAGAGGCAGGTGAGCTGTTAAATCCGTGAATATAGATAATAAGCGGCAGGCTCGATTTCATCGCTTAATTATACGATGAATCACTCTTTTGAGTGGAAGGTTATTTAAATAAATAAGGAATTTTTTGTATTTTATTACAGACTTAAGGGCTTTAATTCCTTAAATGGATTTTATCAACATCCCGTACTGTCAAAATCAATGTTGTAAGCCTTGTCCTGGATTCGCTCAACCCTGGAGTTGATGGTGCCGTCCGGCTCGAGATCCAGCCAGCGATAGCCCGGATTTTCATTGTCGATGGTAAATTCATTGTTGGTTGGATGAAACTGAATGCAGGTAGAGGGGGTTCCCATGATTCTGACCCCATTACGTATAGCTTCGAATTCCTGATGGATATGCCCGTAAAGAATACCTTTCACATGAGAATATTTGTCAGTGATTTCAAACAGCTCATCACTGTTTTTCAGACTGTGTTGTTGCAGCCAGGCAGCTTCAACTGGCAAGCAATTATGGTGCACGCAAATAAGTACATGGGAATTACTGCGTTCGCTATCTGCCAGCTCAAGATCCAGGTCAGCCAACTCTTTCTGGTCAAGCAGGCCATAGACCTGCCCTTCGACACTGGAGTTAAGCATGATAATGCGCCAGTCACCGAGTTGGGCCGAACGGCTTAAATGAATACTGTTCTGATCCAGTACCTGCTGCATCTGGCTGCGGATATCATGGTTACCAGGGATCCATAATTGCGGGGCCTCCAATGGTGACAAGGCATCAATAAAATGATGGTATGCCTCAATAGAGGAGTCCTGGGTTAAATCACCAGTACAAAGAATACATCCAATATTCTGCTGCTGAGCCGCAACCAGGGCAACAATATCTTTCAAGGTCTCAAATGTGTTTAAACCATCGAAAATAGTGCTTCGATCCGCAAATAAATGCGAATCGGTAATCTGAACCAGGCGAAAACTCTGATTATTATTTTTTTCCAGGACTTCAGCCAACTTGATTTACTCTCACACACTTTCCCCAACGACCCAAACAGAACATATGCAGAAAATAGTTTGTACTTATAACCGTTCCTGAATACAGGAGCCAGCAGTTATGCGCAGGTCAATTTTTCCAAATGCAGTTCATCCGTCCTACTCAAGCCCTCATTGATACAAAGATTCAGCCATTCTGCCAGAAACAGATTGAGCTGTTCTTTTTCATCACATTGGTACATATAGGGATTGGGTAGCGGATATACCGCTTTGAAATACTTGTGATTCTGATAGCTCGTTACTTCCGCTGTTTTTGCATCGTGGTAGACACGAATTATCATTTCAGGTGAACTGAAATGCGCAGCATTGTTACCATCCTCATTCTCAACTATCTCAGTTATTTTTTTTAATTTTTTTAATTCTGGCTCTTTTGTTATCCCCAGCTTTATTTCTGCTGGAGCAGAATCACTTTCATATTTTAGAAATTTTTCCTGATTAGCAGCAGAACTTATCTGCCGAATAGAAATTGTGCTGGTGTACTTGAATTCCTCAAGCACATTGAGGCTCACAGATATTTTCTCACGTTTATCAGCAAGACCAATATCAGGTAACTCAAAAATACGCTGGTTTACTGAGCGTGTAGTACCAAGTAATTTAAGCAAACGAATATAGTTGGCATCACAAACAGCCATCTGTTCACTTAAATCTATGGTGTAGCTTTTTACTTTCATTTTTACGTTCAACCAACGCTTACAACTTTCTATTACTTCCTTTAGCTTTAAGTTTTAGCGCCTGTAAATAACACTCAAGCACCCATCTGCATTCAAGCTTCCAATAACAATTCCTTTGTAATATCTACCAAGCTTAATGGTCTCACCTTATCCAAATAAAGGTCATATAACAAGAAGCGATTCTACTGCTTTTGCAAGCCGGTCAAGGCGGCGGGAATCCAGCCCTGACAATCAAAAAGTCTGATCCGTGCATGTAGATTCCTTGGTACCTGACGCCAGGGTAATAAGCCCCTAATATGCAGAATTTGTTTATTATTGATACTGATAATATCTTTCCTGCCAGGCGCTTTTCTGCAGTTTGTAATTTCCAGTTTCGGCATCCCGTCTTGTTTTATTGTTTGTTACAATGACGCTTTTAATGCCCGCTAAATTAACACCGTTTTCATCATACAAGTGAGGGTCGTACATCTGGTATACAAAGCAGTCATCAACTGCCTGAATCAGTTAACGCCATGGATAACAAATGACAACTTTGTAAATGATGTTTGCTTGACCGACAATTGCATGGAAAATCAAATTATCTCTTAATGGCAAGACATGCTTTACTGAATAAATATCAGGTTATTTTCAGTCAGGTAAGGTTGCCAGGGTTTAGCATCGCCTCAAGTCAGCTTCCAGGTAAGTTTTTAACAGGCATTTTTTTAATAATTCACTGATTATTAATAATCACCGATGAATGAAGGTTAGGAAGTTCGGACCCGCTATTATCAGTAATGGGCCAATGAACGACAATGGAATAAAGATTGATCAATTGGCGACAGTCTGACGTAAAACGCTGTTTACCTCTTGACACTACAGAGAAAAAAACAGAAACTGACTGACCAGTCAGTCAATTCATTGCTATCCATCAGGATGGCATTTTTTACAGATTATTCATAGCGTTAACTTATTTGCTCGAGGGATGAGAAATGATGGGCGGCAACAAAAAGTCACAACAAAAATTCATACTGACCAGAATAGCGACGAATCTAAACAGACGCTTATGGGCAGTACTGCCATGCATGCTGCTGATCCTGCCTTTCTCAACCGTCCAAGCTGATGACCTGGCACAGATTTTTGAGTTGGCGGCTAACAACGACCCTGAAATCAGACAGGCAAGGGCTAACTATAATGCTTCTCACACCACCATTGATCAGGGGCGCTCGTTCCTGCTACCGCGGGTAACTGTCGGCGGATCCACCAGCCGTGATACAGCAGGTCCGGCTGTGGAAACTCCTTTTGGGCAACCACACAGCTTCCAGAATGGCTTTAATACCAAAGGTTACAACCTAAGTATTAATCAGGCCTTACTTAATTTTGAAGCCTGGTATGCTTTTAAAGCCGCAAAAAATACTGATCGTCAGGCCGCCGCCAATCTTGCCCAGGCTGAGCAACAATTGATCCTGAAAGTGGCTACTGCCTATTTTAATGTCCTGCGCTCACAGGATAACCTTGCCTCATTCCAGGGTGAGGAAGATGCTGCAGCACGGGTGCTTGAACAAACCCGCGAACGTTTTGAAGTTGGCCTGATAGCCATTACTGATGTCTATGATAGCCAGGCAAATTATGATCTGGCCCGGGTAAACCGCCTGGTAGAAGAAAACAATCTTAATCAGGCCCTTGAAGCACTGGAAGCCATTACCGGCCGTCCCCACAGCAATCTGGAAAGCCTCAGCAGTGATTTCCCGATTGAGTCTTTAAATCCGGATACCCTGGCAGCATGGGTAAATCTGGCAATGGATAATAATTTGGCAATCAAGGCGGCAGAATATGACTTTGCCGCCAGGCAGGAGGACGCCAAATCAGCACGTGCCTCGATGTTCCCTACCCTGGAAATCAGTGCCGGTTATGGCTGGAATCAGTCTGCCAACCCGTTCAGCTTTTTTCCTGCGATTGCCTCGGAGCGCACCAATATTACCCTGAACTTTTCCTACCCACTCTATGCCGGCGGATTGAATGGTGCCCGTAAGAGACAGGCTTACTACACGCGTGATGCCAGCGAAGAAGCTTTGCTGAAAACCCAGCGCGACAGTACGCAAAGCACCCGTAACAGCTACCGAAGCGTTGAAACTGACGTACTTGCTGTACAGGCCCGAGCCCAGGCAATAATTTCTGCTGAAAGCGCCCTGGAAGCTACTGAAGTTGGTGCAGAAGTAGGTACGCGAAACGTTGTTGATGTGGTTCTGGCCCAACGCACCCTGTTCCAGACGCGTCGTGATTTTGCCAATGCCCGCTACAACTATGTGATTAATACCCTGACCCTGAAACAGGCCGCTGGCATTCTCAGTCCGCAGGATGTTATTGATTTAAACAACTGGCTGGAATAATCAGTACTGACTAGTGACCGGCGGCTTTTTTTAAGGCCTGCAATAAAAGCAGCTCACTGATCTCATTGAGATTTCTATCGCTGGCACCCTGATTTTTTTCAACCACCGCCAGCGCAGCTGACTTCATCGTAGCGGCTTTTTCCTCACCAGCCAGCAAGGCATTCACCGCCTCGGCGAGCTCTTGCGCATCAGCGATACATATCATCCCGCCTGCCTGCAAAAGTTGTTCGCTTACTGCCTGGAAATTGAAAAGGGAAGGTCCGGTAATCACTGGCAATCCCAGCGCCGCCGGTTCAATAATATTCTGGCATCCGGTGGGCACCAGAGAGCCACCAACAAAAGCGACATCGGCAAGACTAAAGTAATACTGCATTTCCCCCATGGTGTCTCCCAGTAAAACCTGATGCGAAGCGTCAGCCACACTTTCCCTGCTACGCCGGGCGCAGCTAAATCCTTGCCTGGTAGCCAGTTCAAAGACTTCATCAAAGCGTTCGGGATGCCGAGGAACCAGGATCAGCAGTAGATCAGGATGACTGCCAAGCAAGCTTCTAAACGCCTGCAAAACCTTTTCCTCTTCCATCTCCCCAGCCAGTATTCGCGTACTGGCTGCAATAAGAACCGGTCTGCCCTGCAAGCTGATCTTATCCCCGAGTGCCCTAGCCACCTGCTCTGTGTTTATTGTCATATCGTATTTCATACTGCCGGCAACAGTGATTTTTTCTTCAGCCAGACCCAATGACAATAACCTTTCGCGGTCATTTGGTGACTGCGCTGTTACCCTGTCTAACTGTCCAAGCATGGTTCTAACGAGATGGGGAATGCGCTGGTAGTTATGCAGGGATTTTTCCGATAGCCGGGCATTGGCCAGTAATAAGCGCACTCCCCTTTGAGAGCATGCATGAATAAGATTTGGCCATAATTCAGTTTCCATAATGACCACCAGGCCAGGGTCGAAAATATTCAGGAAGCGCTTGATGGCACCAGGCAAATCGTAAGGCAGATAGACATGCGCTACCTTATCCTTCAACAATGCCATTACCCGGGCAGAACCAGTAGGGGTTGAAGTGGTGACCAATACAGATAATTCCGGATTATTATCAAGAAGACGGTTTATCAGCGGTTCTGCGGCATGAACTTCGCCTACAGAAACAGCATGAAAAATGATATCTGCTTTTTTAAAACCGGTAGATGAGGAATAGAAGGCAAAACGTTCTGACCAGCGCTTCAGGTAAGCTGGCGAACGCAAAGATCGCAATAGCAATCTCAGAATGATAAGCGGGGTAGCCAGATAAAATAAAAGGGAGTAAATAAACCGGTTCACGTTTTTAAAAATTTATTCCATTGGCGGAAATGAAAAAAATATCCCGGTAAATTTCCGGTTTATCCTGCAACCTGTTTATACTGTCATGCTTTCCCGTTATGCACAAATTTCCATATGACTGAAACCCTGAAAACCGATGTGCTGATTTTTGGAGGTGGTGTTGCCGGACTATGGCTGTTGAACCGCCTCAGAAATGCCGGCTACCAAGCATGGCTATTTGAACAGGATCGACTGGGTACTGGCCAGAGTATCGCAAGTCAGGGCATGATCCATGGTGGCATCAAATACGCCCTGGGCGGAAAGCTGACGACCGCAACCACAACTATTGCAGACATGCCTGCCCACTGGAAAAAATGTCTTGCCGGTGAAGGGGATGTGGATTTACGTGGCTGCAATCTGTTATCCAAAGACTATTACATGTGGCCACGCAACAGCATTCGATCCAGGCTCAATGCCTTTCTTGGCAGCAAGGCGCTTGAAGCCAAAGTCAGTACTGTTGAAAAAGCCGACTACCCGGACTTTTTTAAAGACAGGATCTCCGGTCCTCTCTATCGCCTGCAGGATATTGTGCTGGATGTGCCGTCTCTCCTTTCCACACTAAGCAATGCCCAGGCAGAGAATATATTCAGCATTGACTGGCAGCAGGCCAGACTTGTCCCCGACACAAAAGGCGGTGTGGAGTGTCTGGAATTTGAAAATGGCCAGCGCATCCAGGCGCAGCAATATGTTTTCACATGTGGTGCAGGGACCGAAGTCTTGATGAAAAATTTCGATCTGCCAATCACCACCATGCAGCGTCGCCCCTTGCGCATGGTAATGGTCAGGCATGGCATTACCGAACCACTTTACGTTCATTGTGTCTCCGACCGGCTCAGCATGACCCCTGAGATGACGATCACCAGTCACACCAATGGCACCGGGCAACCGGTTTGGTACCTTGGCGGCGAAATAGCCGAACAGGGCGTGCATCAGACTGATGAAGAATTAATCAAGACGGCCCAAGGCAAGCTCAAGGAAATGTTTCCATGGTGTGATCTGGATAACGCCAGCTGGGCTACCCTGGCGATTGATCGGGCAGAAGAAAAACAGGCGAGCGGCAAACGCCCTGATGATATCAGCATCGCGCAAAACAAAAATTTGATGGTGTGCTGGCCAACCAAGCTGACCCTTGCTCCCAATCTGGCCAATCAGGTTCTGGCGAGAATGCTGGACTCGGGCCTGACCCCCCATTCTGAAACACCAGCACAGGCTCCGGCATATCTGCAGCATCCGCAAGTGGCTGCAACCCCCTGGGAGCAACTCTGAACATGGCGTTCCTGCGTCATATACCTGGCACTGAGCTGAAGGTTTCAGCACTTGGCCTGGGTACGGTGAAATTTGGCCGTGATCAATCAGTAAAATATTCGCAGCAATTCACGATCCCTGATGACAGCGAAGTCACCAATCTGCTGGCGCTGGCAAACAGCGAGGGCATAAATCTACTGGACACAGCACCGGCCTATGGCACCAGTGAGGAACGACTTGGTAAATTGCTGAGCAATCGTCAGGACTGGGTAATCGTTACAAAAACCGGGGAAGAGTTTGAACAGGGACAATCATCTTTTAATTTCAGTGGCGCTCATACCCGCGCCAGTATTGAAAGAAGCCTCAAGCGACTCAACACTGATTATCTCGACATAGTATTGATTCACTCCGATGGTAATGACGAAGACATACTCAAAAACACGGATTGTGTAGCGACACTCAAGCAGTGCCAGCAGGAGGGAATGATAAGAGCAATTGGCATGTCCACCAAAACCAGCAATGGCGGCTTACTGGCGGCCTCCATGCTGGATATCGTTATGATTACCTACAACCTGGAACAACAGGATCAGGCAGTACTTGATTACGCCCGAAATAATAATAAAGGGGTACTGGTTAAAAAAGGACTGATGAGCGGCCATGCCGGTTCCATTGCAGACAGCATGTCCCTGCTGTTTGGCAGTAACGGAATCAGCTCGGTGATTGTAGGGACTATTAACCCGGATCATCTGAAAGAAAATGTGAAACTGGCCAGGGCCGCTCTGGGTGAGATACCCGGGAGTTAGCGGAATAAAAGGAAAAAATGCAGCGCATTGATTCCAGTTACGATTTTATTTTTTGTCTTTCTTGATCTTTTCTACGATAGCCGAAGTAGAGCAGTTATCTAAAAAAGACAGCACTCTGACTTCGCCACCATATTGCTGAACAATCTCTGCGCCTACGACACCTTCTATGCCGTAATCACCGCCCTTCACCAGGCAGTCCGGTTTAACTTCTGTTAACAGGTTTTCCGGCGTGTCTTCTGCAAAAGACACTACCCAGTCGACGGATTCCAGGCCGGATACCACTGCCATACGTCGCTCGATGGGATTAATTGGCCGCCCTTCTCCCTTTAAACGCCTTACAGACTCATCGTCATTGATGGCGACGATCAGTCTATCGCCACATTTTCGGGCATCCTGTAAATAACCAACGTGGCCAGCATGAATTATGTCGAAACAGCCATTGGTAAAGGCGACCTTCTCGCCATGAGCCCGGGCATCCGCTACCACCAAAGCAAGCTGTTCACGGGTCATAACGCCACGATCAGATCCACCGTCACTCTGCACTTCCCTGCGCAACTCCGGCCCACTAACAGCAACAGTACCGACACGGGTAACAGCCAGTCCTGCTGCGATATTGGACAATGCAACGGCTTCGGGCAAGCCGGCTCCTGCTGCCAGGGCAGCACCCAGAACGGAGATCACGGTATCGCCAGCACCCGTCACATCAAAGACATCCCTTGCCCGCGCTGGAATATGCAACTCAGCTTCATTGGCACGAATCAGGCTCATTCCATGTTCGCCCCGGGTAACCAGCAAGGCTTCAAGTTCAAGTTCTTTTATTAACAGACGGCCTTTTGCTACCAGATCTTCTTCACTTTCACAGGCGCCCATTACCTGTTCAAATTCATGCAGATTGGGCGTCAGCAAGGTCGCGCCACGGTACTTGGTAAAGTCCTCACCTTTCGGATCAACCAGTACCCGAACTCCCTGTTTTCTTGCCTGGGTAATAAGCGCACTGACTGCGGCCAGGGCGCCCTTGTTGTAGTCTGAAACAATAACTACATCGGTGCCATCAAGCAGGGCTGCCACTTTGGCATTAACTGCCTGCGCGCTGCTGATATCAAAAGCTTCTTCAAAATCCAGTCGAATCAGTTGCTGATGACGACTGACAATGCGTAATTTGGTGATGGTAGGTTTGTCTGCCACTTTTTCGAAATCACAAAGCACCCCCGCCGCACGAAGCCGTGTTTCGAGCTCCTCACCGGCTTCATCCAGACCCACCAGGCCCACCAGAGTAGCTGCCGCACCTAGTGCCGCTAAATTAAGCGCCACGTTTCCTGCGCCACCCGGACTGTCCTCTGCATTACCGACTTTCACAACCGGCACCGGCGCTTCCGGAGAAATTCTGGAGGTAGCACCATGCCAGTAACGGTCGAGCATGACATCACCAACCACCAACACACGTGCAGTATCAAACTTTGGAATTTCGAGTTTCATTATTTCTTCAATTAACCCGTCTAAAATTGGCGCTAATCATATCATAGCCATTGCCAATTGCTGATTCTGATACAATGCCGCTGTATTTTTTTTACAAGTGATATATGCAGACACCTCCTCCTTTAAGTGCCTTTATTGGCATCAAGTACTGGCCCACCTGGCTGGGCCTGGGCCTGCTCTATATTCTGGTCTGGATGCCCTTTGCGGTGCGTATTAAAGTCGGTGAAATCCTTGGCCAATTAACCTACTGGCTCGGCAAAGAGCGTCGATATATCACTGCGACTAATATTGCTATTTGTTTTCCCGAGCTAAATGCCGCAGAACAAAATGCGCTTGTTCAAAAAAGTTTTCAGGAAAATGGCATTGGCCTGATTGAAACCATCACCAGCTGGGTGCGCGATAAAGACAGCTTCAAAAGTCAGGTCACAATGACAGGGCTCGACAAGCTTAAAGCTGCCGAGGCTGAAGGAAAAGGCGTTCTGTTAATAGGAGCGCATTATTCTACTCTGGATTTTGGCGCCATTCTGTTGTCCATATTTCATTCCTTTGGCGTGACCTATCGCCCTCATGGAAATGCATTATTCGATGCGTTCATGCTGCGCGGCAGAATATCCAATTGTAATGGCGTCTTTGATCGCAATGATATCCGCGGCGCCTACCGTCATCTAAAAGAGGGGAATACACTATGGTATGCGCCTGATCAGGATTATGGCCCCAAGCATGCTGTGTATGCGCCGTTCTTTGGTCACCCCGCTGCCACCATTACCGCGGCAAGCCGCTTCGCCAGAATAAACAATTCACCAACTTTTCTGGTACGTCATCACAGGATAGATCGCTCCCATCAGTATGAAATGGAGTTCATTCCCTTTCCTGACAGTTTTCCCGGGAATGATGAGCTCAACGATGCCAGCGTCATCAATACCATAGTGGAAAACGCGATTCGCCACTACCCGGCGCAATACCTGTGGATGCACAAACGCTTCAAAACCCAGCCCGGTGGCAAACCGATGAGTCCCTATATCGATATTGCCACCCCTAATCATCGCCTTACCGAGAAACAGTACTCTCAGGTCATTGAAGGCGCAGACAAGATCTCGGAATTGCAGGAGGTTTATGACTACAAACTTCCCAGTGGCCTGTGGCTGCGCCAATATCCTGGCACCATCAATAAACGCTCTTATCTTCCGCACCCGGCGAAACTATTTGATCGGCACGCTAAAAACCTGCGCATGCAGGGATTCCAGGCCATCACGGTAGATAATTTTTTCCGCATCCCGCCAATGAAGCTTTCTGCAGTCACTTATTTTGTTCCATCCGGACCGCTGCTCAGTCAGTTACCCCGCAACCTGGTTCCCCTGAAAGCCCTGGCACAATTTATAGCAGAACTCCATAACAAGGGATTTGATTGCAAGAATCCAGGACCCGATCACTTCATTGTCACGGAAGATTCATTTGCCATTCTTGATCCCACTGACTTTATTTTTGAAGGCAAATCCATCAGCCTGAAAAAAAGACGCAGTGCCGTCATTAATTTGCTGCAAAATCTTGCTCTGGAAAAACCTGAAGGAGATGAATTCTTTTCCTGGTATGCAAAAGCAGCAGGCCTCAAGGTAAGCGAAGCAGGCTGACGCTATGAACTCATTTACCCGAGCATTGCAGAGTGTCGATATCAGGCTGATTGCTATCGTCCTTAGCTGCTGCTTCTCCCTTATCATTATTGCCAGCAGCCCCATCCCAAACGATGATGCTTTCAGTTATCTCCGGGCAGCAGAAATATTTTCCCAGCAGGGCATGAATTCCACCCTCGCCAACTATGGTTGGTATTGGTATTCAGTACTGATTGCCTGCGTGGGAAGCCTGTTACCAATAAGCCTGATGAATGCGGCCCACCTGGTCAATATGCTTGCACTGGCTGTTCTGGTTTATGCCTTTATTACACTGGTCATGGAGTTTAATCAGAGCACATCAGTAAAACTTTTCGCCGCAGTGGTAATACTGTGTTATCCCACCATTAATGAGATGCGCTACTTTCTTATTCGTGATTTTGCCTATTGGGCTTTATGCCTGAGCGCGCTCACGCAATGTATTCGTTTTGGCAAAACCGGCAAACTGGCCAATGCCTGGGGCTGGACCCTGGCCATGTCAGTAGCGGTTTTATTCAGGCTGGAAGGTTTGATACTGCTGGCAATCACACCATTTTCACTGCTACTTCCCGGGGTTACCTCAGTAGAGAAAAAAACCGCCCGACTGTTCACGCTTTTATTCATCATGCTGGCTTCGGCGTTAGCAATATTGCTTGTCTTTGCATTGGCGGGTATCAACCTGTTTGAAGTATTCAATTTTACTTACCGCTGGTACTTACCCCTACTCAATGAATACCCGGACACCTTAAGCGGTGCAGCACAAAATGCAGCCCTGTCTTCACATATTTCCGAACAGGTCGAAATGTTCACCGGCAGGGGAATGATGGTACTTATATTTGGTTATGTTTATGCGCTGGCGAGTACTCTGGTAATGACAATTAGCCCGCCGATTTGTCTATTCCTTATTTATGGCTGGCTAGGTGGCAGACTCGAGATTTCATCTGAAAACAAATGGCCCTGGCTGTTTTTTCTCATTAGCGCATTACTGGTGTTGCTGACTTTTGTTTCCATCATGCAGTTTCTGACAACACGCTATGCCGTACTGGCAGCACTATTATTGCTAACGCTACTACCCGGGCTGATTGAAAATCTCTACCAGCTCTCCATCCGGGAACAAAGTGTTAAACGTTTTAAAATTGTCTTCGTCAGCCTGGCTTTATTTTTTGCAGCAGACAGCCTGGTAAGTTTCGGTTATTCAAAAAGCTATATCAGGCAAGCCGGTGACTGGACTCGAGAGAATATTGCCCAGGGCAGCAAGGTACAGACCAACAGTTTTGCTGTTGCTTATTACAGCGGTCTGGTAGCAGACTATGATGACATTGAAACTGATCCTGCAGAAAGCTTTTTGTTGTACGCCGAAAATGATTATCTCGTGCTGAACCTGCCTCATGATGATACTGATAGCAGAGAGATTCTTGGCACGATGAGCGGGATCACAGAAATAGCAAGATTTGCTAACAAGCGCGATGATGCCATTGTGATCTACCAGGTACTGCCCTGAACGAACGCCAGGAATAGTTGTATTAGCGCGCAGTAATCATTGCAGGAAAAGCCCTGTCAGGAGTGCCGGCTTTTTAGTTTTGTTGCGCGCTCAAACACCAGCTTCCAGAAATCACTTTCCCGAGTCAATGCATTTTTCAAAGACATCCCCGAGTACAGGCGAATAAACCGAAACAGGTCACGGCTTGTCAATCCAATATCCATCGCCGAGAAATACAGACTGCCAACATCCTTGATAATCCAGCGACGCTCCAGCTTTCGCTTAACAAGGGCGCGATGCAAATCGATCAAGGTAAGTGAATTGCCCTCCTCCTTATCCTGCTCAACATTGCCGGTGACCATGAAGTGGCAAATATAGTAGTCACGATGGCAGATGCCACTACTGTGCATACGGCGACTGATAGCGGCTACCTCCCTGATCAAGGCCAGCTTTCTGGCAAACGCTGGCGGCTTGCTCTGCCAGTCACGCGTCAGGTCTTCAAGATTCTCCTGAGTGCCTACATCATCGGTAACGATAAAGGATTCGCATGTCTGGGGTAGCAGACCACGCTTTCCATAGGCGGCTATTTGCGGAACGTTGATGCCCAGAACATCGAGGCGGGAAAGCGCAAGCCATTCATTGCGGGCACTCACCACCGGCAAGCGCAACTGTAAGAGGTTCTTCAGAATTTCTGCAGTAGCGGTACCGCGATGATATTTGACAAAATAACGTTTGCCATCCAGATCGACAGCAATAGTTCGCCTGGATTCCAGCGCACGGAATTCTTCGCCCTCCATCCCGGCGATAAACGCAAAGATATTTTCCTTCGGCAGATGTGGCTGCAGGTCTTCTCTGATAAAGACATCAGTTGCCATCATTGGCCTCCCCGATTGCGTTTAACAGCATTGATGCTACCGCATCTGGCATATCATAGAGATTCTCTTTTTGTCCGTAGGCTATACCATTAGTGCGCCAACGACTTTTATCTTTGCTCTTCAGCATTTTTTTCAGCGCTTCATTTAGTGCCTGCTGGCTGAATGGCTCAGTAATGACAACACCCGCCTGCGCCTGCCTGACATGAAAAGCATAGCCACAGGAAGCCGTTGTCAGGACTGGCAAGCCGGCAACGATGGCCTCAATTAACACCATGCCGGCACTTTCCTTTACCGAAGGGTGTAAAAGGAGATCGGCCCCCTGATAAAAGCGCGGCAAATCATCACGACTTTTAAAAAAGGTGACATTTGCTGCTATCCCCATTTTTTCAGCTATTTTTTCATAACGCTGAGAGTCGTCTCTACCAATAATAAATAATCTTGTCTGGTTTCCAGGTGCTTCGGGCAATGAGGCCAGCGCTGCCAGAGAGCGCTCAACGCCTTTTACAGGGAATCCTGATCCGACCTGCAGTACCAGCAACTGATCGTCAGTTATACCAAATTCATGACGCAACGATTGCCTCAGCGCTGTCGCATCTTCCCCGGCCATACGATTTCTTTCGATACCGGGAGGAATATTTATCATGCGTTTACCAGCCTTGGGATAACAGGCCAGGTACTCGTCTTGCTGCCCCGGAGAGAGCATTAATATTTTTGTCTCACTTTGTGGCCCAAAGACTGCTTCTTCAAATGCCAGGTATTGGCGACTTCGCGGTGCCATTCGGTAAAGCCAGCCTCTTTCCCGAGTGGCCTTCCAGGCAAAACAGGTATCGGCGGCAAAGTAGTAATCCAGCCCGGGCAAACGGTTAAAGCCGAGCACCGTCAGGTAATCTTCCGCGGCAGTTATCTGCAAGACAAATTCGGCAAAGGCTTTTCTTGCCGCCACTTTGTTTTTTACTTTGAAGGAGGGAATTACCCGATTGATGCCCTCGGGCACACTGCCTTCCCAACTCATACATATAACGTCTACTTCAAGTCCTCGCTTAATCAGGCTGTTGGCGATACCCAGGCAGTCACGCTGCAAACCGCCGTGGGGAAACCAGTTAAACAATACCAGTGCGACTTTCATGGTGAATCCAGCTCATGCAAAGAGCGAATGACCTGGTCAGGTTCAAGTAATTTCAGACAGTTGGTATGTCCCAATGGGCAGACTCGCTTGAAACAAGGGCTACACTCCAGTTCCAGGGAAACTATCTGGACTTTATCTGCAAGTGGAGGAGTAAACGTCGGGGAAGTTGATCCGTATATTACAACCTGGGGCCGCTTCAGTGCAGCGGCAATATGCATCAGACCGGAATCATTACTGACCACACGGGTAGCACAGGACATCAGGTCAATCGCTTCCCCCAGGGTAGTTTTACCGGTCAGATCAATGCAGTGTTCGGGGTCTGGCTCTGGCAAGGCGTTGATAATTTTCCCCGCATCCTTGCTGTCATTAGCCGAACCCATGATCCAGACCTGGCCAGCTTGAGACAACCAGTGGCTGGCAACGGCAGCATAACCTGATGCCGGCCATTTTTTAGCCTCACCAAATTCAGCACCCGGACAAAGTATCAGCACCGGCTTTTGGGTATCCAGTGTGAGTGTTCTAAACAGCGACACAAGGGAGTCTGCCTTTACTTCAAGCTCAGGACGCGGCAATTCAGAGGGCAAGGCCGTTCCATCCGGGTAAGCCAGAGCAATAAAACGCTCCACCATCAACGGATGGGCTTGCTTGTCCAGCACTCTGCAGTCATTAAGCAACCAGCTTCTGGCTTCACCACGCCAACCTGTTCTGACGGGAATGCCGGCAAACCAGGGAATGAGTGCGGACTTGAAGGAATTGGGAAGCACTATCGCCTGGTCATAATTCTCCTGCTTCAGTGAACTGGCCAATACCCTGCGCCTGCCAATGGCCAGCTCACCATGACCAATAGTCATTTCAATAGCACGGCTGATTTGCGGCATATGATCAAGCAGAGCCTTGCACCAGCCAGGAGCAAGCACATGTATTTCAACATCAGGAACAATTTGTTTCAGGCTGATGAACAGACTTTGCGCCATCACCATGTCGCCTACCCAGGAAGGACCGATAATAAGGATCTTCATGCGCCCTTACTCACTTGTCCGGGTTTATCGGTTATCAGTTTTATAATAAGAAACATGGCAAAAACATCTCTTTCGGGCATCGCCACAATGCCTGCTGGCAATTTGGCACTCAAGCCTATTGACTCTCCGGAGCTACACGCAGAACCTCGTTAACAGTTGTTATTCCGGCAGCCATCTTGAGCGCACCGCTGAGCCTGAGACTGCGCATACCCTCTTTATAGGCATGTAACCTGAGCCGGGGTAAATCCCCCCTGTCTTCTGCATATTCCTGTAAAGCTGGTGAAAAAGGCATTACTTCATAGATTCCCTGTCTGCCCTTGAAGCCGGTTTCCCGACATTCCTGGCAACCAGCGGGTTGATAAACCTTCTTGGGCATGGGAACTGTCCAGGGCTTAACCAGCACGTTCCAGATCTCGCTATCGATCTGTGCCTCCTGTTTGCAATGGGGACACAAGGTTCTGACCAGGCGTTGGGCTACCACACCGACCAGCGTTGCTCTGACCAGATAGGAAGGCACGCCCAGTTCCAGTAAACGGGTAATGGCAGCAGGAGCATCATTGGTATGCAAGGATGATAAAACCAGGTGACCGGTAAGCGCCGCCTGAACAGCCATCTCCGCTGTCTCCAGATCCCTGATCTCACCAATCATAATAATGTCAGGATCCTGCCTGAGTAATGCCTTGATCCCCCCGGCAAAGGTCAGGTCGATATTTTCCTGAACCTGCATTTGATTGAAACTGGATTCAACCATTTCAATCGGATCTTCAATGGTGCAGACATTCACTTCCTTGGTGGCCAGAGTCTTGAGCGTGGAATACAGGCTTGTTGTTTTTCCGCTACCGGTCGGACCAGTGATAAGAATAATACCGTTTTTCCTGGCTATCATGGTCTGCCAGCTTTCCAGATCCTGATCATCAAATCCCAACTCGGCAAAGGAACGTAATAGCACATCCAGATCAAAAATCCGCATTACCATTTTTTCACCAAAGGCCGTCGGTAAAGTGGAAAGACGCAACTCAATTTCATTGCCTTCCGGGCTCTTGGTTTTCAGACGACCATCCTGAGGCTTGCGTTTATCAGCAACATTCATTCGCCCCAGAATTTTCAGGCGGCTGGTTACGGCGTTCATAACCTGCATGGGAATCTGGTAAACCGTGTACAGTACTCCGTCTATACGGAAGCGAACATTCCCTACTTCTCGTCGGGGTTCAATATGTATATCACTTGCCCTTTGCTCAAAAGCATATTGCAGAAGCCAGTCGACGATGCGAACCACATGTTGATCATTGGCCTCGGGATCCTTTAGCGCCCCCAGTTCCAGCATCTGTTCAAGATTGCTGATACCCATACTGGATGAACTACTGCCAGTAGTAGCCATATCAATAGAAGCTGCCAGTCGATAAAGTTCTTCCGTCATACGCTGCAATTCAACCGGGTTGCTGACTACCCGTTTTATTGGCTTTTTCAGTACATGAATCAGATCGTCTTCCCAGGAGGAAACGAGAGGCTCGGCACTGGCAATAACAACTTCATTGGCCGTAATGGATACCGCCATGATTTTGTGGCGCTGGGTAAAAGCATAGGACATAGCCTGGGTAACTTTTGCCGCATCAATACTCAGGGGATCGATATGGTAGTAATCCTGACCCGCCCATTCCGCCAGAAATTTTGTCAGCGATTCCAGATTAAGTTTTTGTCCGGGGTTTTTCTGATCATCCAGATTCTGATCAGCAATAAACACGAGCAGATGGGATTTCAGCTGTGCGCTGGTGCGACGCTGTGAAGTAACCTCATCAAGTTGATCCTTGTTGATACGCCCGGCTTTTTCCAGTTCATGTAAAAATGACCCGAGCTCAAGGGGACGATCATGCTTTTTATTTTCTTTAGCGACGCTCATTTTCGGTAACCCCGTGTAACAGGGCAGTTAAGGACTTCACACAGGAGTGTAAAGCCCATAATAGTAAAAACAAGCGTTAATTAGGGCAGGAAATTCAGGGGGACAGCTGCGCACGCAACTTTTTAACTGCGGCTAAACTTTTCGGTGAATCTATAAATTCCTGCTTCAGCTTTCCGATCGTAGTAGAGACTGTGCCATAACGTTTTAAACCAAAACGCAGGGAAATATCCTGCAAGGTAACGCCCGCAACTTCCTGACACAGGTACATGGCTGTCCAGCGTGGCAGATTCCTCGAGCCGGGGCCACGAGCAGCCTGATAGATACTTTTTTCAGTCACTTTGAACTGTGTTGCAACGGCAGCCACCACTTTTTTTATCGAAGGACGTAATCTGGCCTGCGGACCCTTGAACTTTCCTCTTGCCGTGCCAGGCACAAGTTTTCCCTGTGCACGCTTTTTGAATCGCTCATCACCAAGAATGGAAAGTAAATTTTTCTTTCCATAAAAATGCGCCAGCTCTGCATCCACACCTTGTGCAACATAAGCCCCGTAACGGGCATTTGGGCGCGCGCCCGGAGTCATCAGGGAAATCACTTCTTCCCGTTTTAGCCAGGCAGGGGCTTTTACCTTATTGGTATAAGCAGTAAGGGATGACCAGGTATAGCTTTCAGGCCTGGTTTTATTTTTTTTGGGTATGTTATGAATATAACGGGACACACCTAACAGGTACTTTTCAGGTTGCATCAGCACAGATTTATAGCGTGACTTGAAAACCGAGCCGCTTTCTTTTTTCAGCTTCTGGTAATGCTGCGTGTAGAGCCCATCGACCTGACGCATAAAACGACTGAGGTTTCCTTCCGGTGTTTTTATCACCAGATTGTATTCATTCCTCAGCAGGCAATAGCAAATAATATCAACATTAAAGCGTTTACCAGCTTCGGCAATACAATCCAGGAAAGCCTGAAAATATTTAGGCCCGGGGAATACTGATACCCCCTCTTCTCCACGATTGGTGACATGGTAATACGCATTGGGATATTCGATTCGTAATGGTCTGGCCATAATCTCTACTAGTATCCTTATTTTTTTTTATTGTCAGCAATCAACACGGCTTAATATTGGCTGATGATTGCTATATATGCTTGATATACAGAGCTAAAGAAAAATTTTTCGTATAGTTCAAAGTTATGCTTTTGGCATAATCATGGATGAACTGTGCAGGAAAAGTGCAAAATTGTAGAGGAAATTGGACCAATACTAAAGTAATAAATCCAGCTTTAAGGTTTTTCAGCCACAAATACTGCGCGCATGGGTGCTGGATAGCCTTCAATAGTCATGGCTGGATCATTTTTATCAAGCGCCTGGGGTAATGATTCAAAGGTCATCCATTCGGTTGTACGCTGTTCATCTATGGATGTTTTGCTGACATCCACCAGGCGGATATTTCTAAATCCGGCTTTTTCCAGCCACGCATGAAGAGTGTCACAAGTCGGCAGGAACCAGACATTGGGCATCCGGGCATAACGCCCCTGAGGTACCAGTGTCATCCCTTTCTGTCCCTCAATCACCAGGGTTTCCAGTATCAGCTCCCCTCCCAGACGCAAACAGTCCTTCAAACCATAGAGATGATCAAACGGTGAACGGCGATGATAAAGCACGCCCATGGAAAAAACGCTGTCGAAGGCTTTCAAGCCCGCAGGCAAATCTTCCAATGCCAGAGGAGCAACATACACAGGAGGACTTTTCATAAACTGCCGAATTGCCCAATATTGCATGGTAAACAACAGGTGGGAATCGACACCGAGAACAAAGCGGGCGCCTGCCCCGGCCATGCGCCAGCAGTGATAACCATTACCACAACCCACATCCAGCACATTCCGGTTTTCCAATGGCGCTATATGGGCTTTCAATCTCTCCCATTTCCAGTCCGAGCGCCACTCTGTGTCAATCTTCAGACCAAACAGCTCAAATGGTCCCTTGCGCCATGGGTGTATCTTCAGAAGAGTCTGTTTTAACTGCCGCCGCTGAGCATCATCACATTGCTCATTAGACCCTATTCGAACCTGGCTTTGTAAATCCCATGAATCCGGCGCTATATCCGGCAAGGCCCGAAGCGCTTCTACCCAGCCGGCAAAATCCCCATGATTAAATGCAGCAAGAAAGTTCTGCGGCAGTTTTTCAATGATGGGCGAGAACCGGGTATTTTCCAATACAGAAATCAGTTCTGAATAATTTACCAGGTTTTCAATAGGCTCAGGCAATGTGGTTTCCGCTCTGGTTTAAACGCGACTGGATATTAATGGGACTTGACTGCCACGATGGAGGCAAAGTTGAAGCACTGGAACCAGACGTCAAAAGTCTCAAAGCCGGCTTTCTTCAGGCGGCTTTCATGGGCGGCGATGGTTTCAGGAATAAGTACTTTTTCAAGGGCCGCCCGTTTGCGACTTATCTCAAGTTTGGAATAACCCTGCTGTTCCTTGAAGCGATGGTACATTTCAATAAAAAGGTCATTCAGCGCTGAATCTTCAAAAAGAATTTTTTCAGACAGAATCAACATGCCCCCAGGCAACAGGCCCTCGTATATACGTGTCAGCAGTTCGTCTCGCGCCTCAGGCTTTACAAACTGCAGCGTGAAATTCATCACTACCATCGATGCATTATTCACTGGCGTGTCGAGTATATCCTCGAAGCGCACAGCGACAGGAAGCACGGCACTGTCACGCTCTATTGCCTGTCGGCAACCTTCCACCATGGCGGCGGAATTATCTACCGCAACGATAGCGCAATTTTCTGCCCGAATATTATGACGCATGGACAAGCTTGCCGCCCCCAGAGAACAACCCAGGTCATAGCAGATACTGGCAGGCTGGGCATATTCCGCAGACAGCGTTCCAATCATGGCAATGATGGTAGCGTACCCCGGAACAGAGCGATTGATCATATCGGGAAAAACGGCTGCTACCTTTTCGTCAAACACAAAGTGTTCGTTAGGTAATCCGCTGGCAAATAATGTATCTCTGTCAGACAAGTATCTTGTTTCCCTGTTCTAAGGCCGTGTTGGGTTACAGGAATTGAAAAATCTCAGGAGGCGCTGATATTCGCTTGCTGGTGACCTTCGGCAACCAGCACTTCACGAATAATTGCCGCCGTTGCTGCCAGTAACTCCTCTGACATTTCCCTGGCATTTTTAAAATCCAGATCACCAAAGGTATCAATGGGGATCAGGTGAATATGCGTATGGGGCACTTCCAGACCGACAATTGAAACACCAATCCGGCTGCAAGGAATAACAGCCTTTATTGCCTTGGCAATTTTCTGGCAAACCGTCATCAGATGAGTCGCTGTTGCCTCGGGCACATCATCCCAGTGATTTACTTCAGCTTTTGGAATCACCAGAAGATGACCCTGACGAATCGGCTGAATAGTCATAATGGAAATACAAAGATCATCTTCCCAGACAAAATGTCCGGGGATCTCCCGGTTAATTACTTTGGTAAAAATACTTGCCACGCTCGGTACCTGCAGATTGCATCGGGGGGTGAATTTTACAGCAAGGATGTCAGGCCGTCATGCTGTAGCAGAAACCAGGTTTTATCTCCTACCCGGTTATTTCAATCGGCAATGCTGTGCTGGAGACCACCTGACGCAGAATAAAGCTGGAATGCACATCAGACACTCCGGGCAAGGGCGTGATCCTGTTTAACAGAAAGTCCTGATATTGCTCCATATCCTCCACAATCACCTTGACCTGGTAATCTGCGGTCTGCCCGGTGATCAAAATGCACTCCATCACCTGGGGATACTCCATAATGGTTTTTTCAAATTCCGCAAAGCGCTCCGGTGTGTGACGGTCCATCCTGATCTGGATCAGCGCCATCATTTTCAAGCCCAGTTTGGCCGGGTCCACCAGGGCAACATATCCTTTGATAATACCTTCATCCTCCAGCTGCTTTACCCGGCGCAGGCAGGGGGAAGGGGAAAGTCCAACCTTCTCGGCCAACTCCTGATTGCTCATCCTGCCATTGCTCTGCAATTCACGGAGAATGCGCTTGTCAGTACGATCCAGCTGCATAACCACCATTCCTGTATATCAGCATTAATCTTATGAGCAGCATTATATTCTAACCGTTATTATTATATTAGCA
>Ga0255763_1001309_pt1 | contig 25905 bp, 25 predicted proteins | sample 041ome_2_FD_179963 | JGI IMG/M metagenome (GOLD analysis project Ga0255763, IMG submission 179963) | Coastal salt marsh microbial communities from the Groves Creek Marsh, Skidaway Island, Georgia - 041406US metaG (version 2) | ecosystem: Environmental > Aquatic > Marine > Intertidal zone > Salt...
GAAATGCACGAGAAGATGCAAGTTTGGCACGTATGGTCCGAATTGTCAATACAGAATGGATGGAACCGGACCGCTCAAAGAAGATGGAAAGAGAGAAAGTTTGTGCGATCTTGAAAGTCTCGATCAAGCGGATCTATCATCTTTGATGGAATACAATGTAGAGGACGGATTGCCTTACCGTATGGAAAACAGTCGAAGTAGTTGGGAAGTGGCCGATCCTACAACGGCATCTGGAAACTTTCAGAGAGAGTTTAAAGGAGGAGCTGCGAGAGCGGCGTCAAGCGACAACACGCAATGTCGCGTAATCACTAAAGCAGACGGTTCTCTTGATATCGCGTACGATTGCCTGGGCGGAGGAAGAGATCCTATAGACGTCCCAGATCCCAGTGACCCGACTGGAGTCCAAACGATTTCAGGAAGTTCTCAGTGGATGAAGGGGACAGATCAGAATGTTGTTTCAGAAGTTGTGCACGGTACAGAAGGACAGTGTCGTCGATTGGACGACCAAGGCAACATAATTTTCTGCAACGATGTGTCTAGTAATAAACAAATCAGAGAGTTAAATGATTATACAAACGCTGATTGTACCCAGCAAGATTGTTGGTGGGAAAGTGTTGATATAAATGCCGAATGCGATCCGAATAACAATATTGCTGGCATGTCTCACATATCGCCTGAGCTGCAAGAACAGTGCAGATTGCAACCTTGTAAGCGCACTCCGTGTGGCACCCTAGATCAGAGCGTTTATCAAACCTATCATGCTACAAGAAATGATGGTCTTATCACAGGGTGTGTCGCCAACGAAAAAGGTGGAAACAGAGGCAATGCAAACGCGTGCCCTCTACTCGACGATTATTGGAATAGCAATTATCCACCAGCTACCACCGGTACAGGCGATAACCTTTTCAACGCGCAAGGTTTGGTGGCTAGGCAACCCTCTCAGTTTGCGGACGGTAGTTGCGCAAAAGTTTTGGGGTGTGATCATTGCGGTTTTGGTTACAATGCCACATGTCCTACAACTGGACGGCTATGGGAGAGAGATGACAAATCAAAATGCGGCGCTTTCATTGCTGGCGGGACCTACCGTACGTGTCTCTACGATGAATCACAAACCCCCCTCCCCGTCATTATGGACGATTGCGCATGGAAATAAGTAAATATAAACTACTTTCAATATTTAAAAAATATGGAAATAAGTAAATGGGAAATATGCCTTTATTTTGTTGGGGAAACGAATTCGAACCTCCAGTAGACAAAGAGGGATTTATAATAAGAAAAGAGTCATCGCGCAGCAGACGCGAAGTGGTGCCCGTTTCTCCTAGCACGCGCCGTCGTCGATGCAATACGATTTACTCCGTGAGCCGTCGAAGACGGTATCGGGTTAGTCCGCGCACCTTTTTCTTGCTGACAGTATAGCGTTTTCAATAATTTTTTTATTTTGTACGTCCAGTGCCGAGTAAAAGTAAACGATGTTTCGATCGAAGCGTAAAAATTTTTCGTAGAGGTGATTACCAAGGCGTTTTCCGAAAAGTAAATGCATCTGACGTTTGTCGAGGCCACTTTGCAGGGATATAAGAGTGTTCAAGAATTCAGAGACTATCATTTTCCATAGTGAAAGTTTTCCTTAAAATGATTGCAAAAGTTCATTTATTGAGTAAGCAATCAAGAAGCAAATGAAAACCGCTCATATAAAAAATGTTTTCGTGGAGTATCTGCAAATGCCTATGGTTTCAGCGGCGGGATTTTGGATGGGCAGCGTGTTGATGCTGTCTACGGTTCAGTGGATTTGCATTCAATTTATAGCCACGCACTGCGCCCCCTGGACATTTTTCGGTCCTTTCTTCAACGTGCTGAGTTTAGGTTCGCCAGTGTGTCACGCAGTCAACAAGTTCCAGTTGGATATTTCTAACCAGTTTATTTCTACCTGGTCTCTCGCCGTTCCAGTGGCAGTGGCCGTTCTGGTAAACAAAAAATAAAATTTTTCTTTAATCTTAAAAATGGTTAAAAAAAATATTTTTTTTCAGAATCAACTATTGTTAAGAAAATGACTTCTTACACTACTCCTCCTACTCTCAGCACTTCCGTGTGGTCGAAAGTTTCCGTCAAGCCGACGGATGAGCCGGTTCACCATCACGAGCCGGTGAACGAGGACTGTGATTGTGCAATCTGTATGGAAAAGGTCGAGGACTGCGACAAACTGGCGTGCGGGCACGCGTTCTGCTCCGGTTGCATAGACCAGTGGCTCGCGACCAACTCCAGGTGCCCGTTGTGTCGCAAGAATCCAGTGTTCGAAGCGTTCAAAGCGAATTCCGTGGATGGTCGGGAGTGTACTAACGGGAAGACTATGGCGTTCAACGCGTACGCCTTTCAAAACACTTTACCGCGAGCAGTGCAGCTCAGCTGCGCGATGCAAACGAGCGAATCCAAGGCCGCGCGTCTTGAGCAGCGTTTGGCTTCCATAATGATGCACGTGGATCTTCTTGAAAAAGAGATGACCGAGCATTTCCAAAGCGAAGACGGCGGTGCTCTTCTGGATTTGATGAACGGCGTTTCGCACATGCGACGGAATTCCAGCACCGTGAAAGAAATGTTTGCCAAGGTGGCTAGGGATTTTACGGTCGCCCACGCTGCCGTGGCGCGCCACAACCAAGAAATGTGCTCTGACTGGCGCAGAGTTCCTGAAGGGGCGCAGGAGGATTTCATCAACAGTTCCGGAACTGTTTCCAAAGAACTGAAGGGCATTGTCACGACGGAAACGGACGACAACGGAAAAGAGTACTTCATCATTCACCCGGAGTTTGATGTACCGGAGTCGATATGCAAAGGAGGTGATCCGCGGGAGCGTCAGATGAACGGCAAGTCGTGTCACGACCTAGACTGTCCCTGTCGCACTTTCGTTTCAAAGATTCTTCTGTTCGAGGATCCGTGCATCAAGTTTAACGGTGTAAACATGTACCCGGATCAAATTACCCTAGACACCCAAGGCGTTCACTCCAGTTATGGCAGTTCTTTGGTGATTGCACACGGTAAAATGTTTCGGTCGGATGTCGTTTCTTGGGATACTGATTGCCCCCAGCGACGGCTTTTTCCAAACGGTGCTATCGTAGAGCCTATGATTCGCAAAACTCGCGTCGACGAAAACGCGCTTTTTTTCGCGGTGGAGGAATTACACCAGGAACACTCTCTGCCCAACCCGAGTTCGAGCGACTCAAATTCTCCTCCGACGCACGCGAATGATGCCGAAAACGTTTGGACGGAGACGGGTTGTCCGTGGAGAATCGGAGACAGAGTGCAAAAGACTCACGGCGTGGGCAGTGGTTTGTTTGGCTACATAGTACATATCTCGACCAACGGAAGAAAAATTCGAGTCAGCATTGAAGGTTCAGAAACCAATTGGAATATGCAGAGCTGGCACAACTACGATTTGGCGAATGAGTGAGAGTGGGAGTGGGAGTGGGAGTGAAAGGGTTGAGCAATAGAAAGTTTTATGTTCTTTTAATAAAAAATACAATGGCAAAGTCTAATATAATTCTTATTATTTCTGGTGTAGTTTTAGTTGCGGCTGCTGTTATTGCAGTCGTAGAGTTTACCAAACCGGCTGCTTGTTCTTCTTCTCTTTGCAAAGACAAAAAATATGTTCAGAATGCTGTCAAAACTGGCGCAAAGTGCAAATCGCACACGTGCAAACCAAGCGATGCTGCCCAGTGCTGTGTTATAAGAGGGAAATGTTCAGCGGGCGGGACGTGCAAACAAAAAGATCAGACGTGGGACAAGACTAAAACGCAACTGTGCAGTGGTTCAACTTGCAAACCGGAAGAGTGTTGCAAAAAGGAAAAATTAACTTTAAAATTAGCTTTGAAAAATTCCAAGAGCGAAGTGAGCGGTCTCAAACAGGGATTCGACGAAGTCATGCGGGCGATTATAAATTCTACCAACACTACCGATTCTTCTTGCGCGAATGCTTTCAAGGGTAAGAATTCCAAGGTCGAAGATGATTTGATGTGCGTGTCCAAGATAAATGTGCCCGACACTGTTCAAAAGGCTGCCCAAGATGTGAAAAATGCGATCCAGGACAAGTGTCCTGGTGCCCAGACTAAGCTGATTGAAGATATGTTGAGAAAAATGAAAGATCAAAAGGATGGTTGGAAGATTGGATTGGCTGAAGATATTCTCAAATTCAAGTGTTAGACATCGCTAAGCAACCGGTTCATAGTGTCCGCCCGTCCACCTGACCGCGACTGTGCTTTGAGCGGCGCCTTTAACAGGCAGAAACTCAATGTCGGAGTTTTCTCGTCCTCTTCTGTTTTGAACGATTATGGACGTGCGCCAAATGTTGCATGCTGCTTGTATTTCTATGGCACCACCCCACGTACTGGGGGAACGCATCCTTCGTACATACTGTTCTGCGCTTCCGTTTTCCAGCGAAAGCAAAACCGAGGTTTCAATGCCGTCTATGACGGGTTTATTTTGTTGCAGATAGTCGCATATTTTGTGTCTTATCTGCAGGGGACTCATCGAAGGAATAAAAAAATGTAAACTGTTGAAAAGGCAACTCATTTTTTTATTATCACGTACTGTTTGTTTTAAGAAGCAATCTGAGACGGTTCAAACACGACTTCTCCCAGAATGGTGTCGTCGTCATTTTCCGGATCTATGTTGGAGTAGTAGACGAGCGCGTCGACTTGACTCGGGGAATAAAACGCGGAAAGGAACTCGTCACGAATCAAATCAGCGATGCTGAAAAGCTCTAGGCTTTCTCGCGTAGCGGCAGGGACCCGCGGAGCGGCAGGGATCGCGTCGACGCTCTGACGACAGACCGGACAGGAAGGGTTGATTGAAGTCCATTTCTGTATGCATTGAGCGTGAAACGCGTGGCAGCACGGAGTCCAAGACGGCGTTTCGGTTTCGACTATGGTATCTTTGCAGATGGGACACTCCATTTTACCTACTCTATCCTATCTAAATTGAAATCATTTTTATTTTCTCTTTTTCCTAATACTGACTATAGCCAGTGCTATCACCGCCGTGCAAACTATGATCAAAACCCCCCACATAACGTGGCTAGACGTGGGCAACAATTGACCGAGGCCTGAGTTATTTGTTTTATTTGCGACAACTGGTTTTGGCGTAGGCGCCGGAGGAGACGGAGGCGGCGCAGGCTTGGGGGTATTTTTATCCCACTTTACATAACCTTGTTTCTCGAGTGGTCCGTCTGGGGTTCCGTAGAATCGAGGTTTGAAACTTACAGCGCCGGCCATGGCAGGGTTGGGACCAACGCCTATGCCTATTTGATTGTTTATGTCGGCCAAAAAGTACCAACTCCCGTCCACTTTAGCTCCGCCAGCGCCGGATTGGATTCCGTGTGTGGGTCCCCAAGAATTCCTCACGATCCATGCATCTTTAGTCCATCCTACTATGACTACAGCGTGTCCCTTGCCGGAAGCTTTTGCAACGTCTTCACCCTTCTCTGTCGGGTAGTACACGGAATTAGGCTCGCCGGTTAACCACCAGCCGGTTTTGTTTTTGCTGTTCATGAACGAGTCCAAAACTTGAAAAGAGGTGGGAACGGGACCGTCCATAAAAATGTCTCTTTTCAGATTCTCCACGTTGGCATTGTCTGGAATGCCTAAATGCCAGGTGTGTACGTCGCCTTGACAATTCAATTTCACATCCGCTTCCGGGCACTGCTGACCTATTTGACACCCTGGAACTTCCATCATACATCCAAGAGTGCCGTCCCCCGTTTTGTTGGGCTGCCAAGTCAAATTGGGTCCGGTGGGATCTCTCACATTTTTAGAATTAGAAAGCCATGTCTGAGGGTACGGCCAGCATTGGTTGGTTGTCAGTGTAAGGTAGGGCGCCTCAGTGTCGGAAAGACCGATCAACGCGAGCTGCACGTTTCCGCCTTTGCATATATCCGAAGTGGTCGCCCCGGCCATAAGTTTGCAATTGCAAGATGCCAGTTGAAGAGGAGAAGGAACTATAGGTTTGGCGATTGTCCAACCCATTTTTTGCATAGCGATGGCGTATCTGTCGCCCAAAGCAGTCGCGGTGGCTACAGCCCAGCAAGCACCGCAAGCGCCTTGATTGATGAGATTTCCTTGGAATTGCACTTCGAGCCCGGGCACAGTTCTCCAATCCCACTCTTCCGGGACGTCGGGCGCTTGATCCATCAACGCCTGTGCTTTTGCCGTCGAAATGGGGTTCGGCGTCCTTTCCAACGTGGAATCGTACATGAAAAAATAGTTTTGGGGATCAATCTCTTGTTCGTCTTCTTCTGATGTTTTCCCTTTATTCCAAGCGCCCCACGGATCAGGCTTTTTTGGAGGAGAATAGTCGCATACTTTAGGGCGCACATTCAAACCGGTCACAACAGTACACGCATCGTTTCCGTCATCATTGGGATCAGAACCTACTTTTTTGTTTTTGTTACTCATTTTATTGGTTTGTTTTATTACACAAAACTTAAAATATAAAAGGGTATTATAAAAGAATGCCCAAAAAGAACAAAAAGAAAAATAAGAAGCCGAGAGAAACGGTCAAAAGAGAGTTGGTCTTCAAACGATTTCAAGAAGAGTACGCGATGATTACTAAAAAGCTCGGAGATCGTCGAATGCTTGTGAAAATGCCCGGCTCTAACGTCGAAACGATGGCCATCATTCCCGGAAGGTTCAGAAAAAGGTGTTGGTTCGACATTGGCGACTTGTGTTTGATTTCTCAACGAGAATTCCAGGACTCTAAAGTTGACATCGTATACAAGTACACAGCGGAGGAAGCTCGCGAACTTTGTCGGGTGGGAGAGATACCAGCACAGTTTGCCTCCGCCAACGCCGCGGAGACTCTGGCGGAGGACGAAACGGGTATGACAGACGCGTTTGAATTCTCGTTTGACGAAATTTAATTTCTACTTGAATAAATAATGAATTTGCCATTAGTTATCCTTATTGTGTGCTTAGTCGCTGTCATCGCTTTTCTCTCCTATCAATCCCATACGTGTTCCAAAAGCAACGATATCACGTTGACAGAATACGGAAAGCGTCCCACTCACTCGAAGTTTCCCCGAGTTGTCGTTACCATAGACGGCTGCAAGGGCGATTTGGACGCGACGATAAAGTCTGTCTTGTCTCAATCGGTGAGAGTGTCGGAAATAGCCACCGGCATACACGACGACGACAAAAAAGAAACCTGCAAAATATCTGACATGTGCAAGTCCGTTCTCAATCGGTATAAAGACCCGTACCAAAAAGGCACAGTGAAAAGTACTTTCGAAAGAGAACTGGAAGCGGACACGATAGTCGTGTTTGTGAAGAGAGGGTACACCTTCTCCGCGCCCGACGAACTCGAAAAACTTTTAGACAAGTGGACTCCCGAAGCTCCAATTCAAAATAAAAATGTGTCCGTTATGAATGGAAACCAGTGCACGTTCTAGACGCTTCGCGAAGCGTCATCGCGGAAGCAGACATTTTATACTTATTATTAGTATAAAATTTAACCAGGTTTACGTCGCGACCGGTACGGTGTTCACACTGGAGCTTCCGCCTAACGCGCCAAACGAGCCGCCCAACGACTTGGGCATCATGCGCATCTGGTAAAGTTCAGCGTTGCGCTTGCGCATCAGACTCTGCATCATACTGGTTCTGTGCTCTATCGTCGCGTCTCGGAAGGCGTTGTTCGCCAATTTTCGAATGTTTCGGGTGTTGGGGTTTCCGAGCGCCGAGCCCTCCGGACAGGGCTCGTACTTGTCAGCCCACGGATTAGTGTCTATCTTCGATCTGGCAATGTAGTTCGGCATTCGAATGGTGTTTACGTCTTCGTAGTAAAACCGAGTTTGCCCTGTCATCGGCTCATGATAAGCGCGGTTGCTCGCGCCGTAACCGTAGTATCGAGGATCTGTCACCGTGGTGGCGTTCGGAGATTGATCCGGCTCCTCGGGCGGCGGAGGCTTGTACAAGTTCGGATCGTGAAGCTGGTAAAGCAAGTCTCCGTCCTGCTCAGAAAGCGTCGTCGGAGGAATCTGACTGGTCAAACTAATACCTATCATAGAATTGATAGGTTCAATGATCTGAGAGTTCGAATAAACTCCCGGAACAATCGTCTGGGTAAACGTGTCGGAATTCAGCTGCGCGGTGGCCGGACTTTTCCCCCCCTCCGATGCTGCGAAATTGGTGGGCAGCCCTACTTTCAGGTTGTCCACGTGGTACCCGTTGTTGATGATCATGCACTTGTCATCCACCAATTTGTCGCAGGTCGTGCACGGAAGAATGCGAGCCTTGGTTCTCCCGATCAAACTTTGGTTCTCAGATGCGAATTGATTTGCAGCAAACAGGTCAGCTAAATAAGAACCTGGCTGGGGATTTCGACTTCCAGGCGTATACATGCAAGCTGGTACAATATCACCACCTCCTTGGGCTGCAAATGTATTGCTTAAACACGGTTCGTTCGATCTCAAATCTACTTCATTATACGAGCCGCATTTTGATTGTGCGATAGCCTTTTCAGCTGGATCCTGCGGGTCTATATCCACGGACCTAGGATTTATAGTACAAGTAGCTGGTGTTTGTATGAATCTTCCAGAGGGGTCTCCACCTAGGGTCGGTACTACGCTTGAGGGGTTTCTACTTATGGTTGGTACTTCGAATCCTTCTACAACATTGTCGTTTTTATCGTCGGCGCCGTTTTGTTCGCCGTTTCCATCATCGGCCGGTCGAGGCGTTTCTGTTTTGACTACTACTTCGTACTCGTACCCCTTTTTGGGTTGGTGAATGGGCTTCGGGTCGCTTTCACAGGGTTCTGTGTTGGGCAATTGATACGATTGCGCGGCAATCATACCATTGTCCGGGGGCAACGGTATGGGCAGAGGTCTAACCAGGTATCCGCTCGAGAAATCGTCAAAGGTGGACTCTTCATTTATTCCGGATCTAACCACTAGATTATTCGTTTTCCAAAACTCAATGTCTTGAGATGGAGCTACTACAACGGGCGGAATCAAAAACTTGGGATTCGCTTCGCCGACCAGCTTTTGGCTAGGAGAAGTCCAGTTTTCTTCGTTTACGCCCGTCGACCTCGGAGCCGCCAGAACTCTTTCTGTTTCTGGCTGGTTGAGCATCAAGCCCAGTTGTGAGGTGCCAGCGCAGCCCGTTTTTCCTCCGTCCATAATGTAATTGTCGTACGCTGTATTCACTCCCTTCTTGTCCAAAACGATCTTGCATCCGGGCATGGCGTCTCTGCACTCTCCTGCCGGACACGGGACATCTTCCGAGGGAGCCGGACAAGCGACACAGGGACTGTTGACTCTGTGTTTTGCGTTATATTTTTCTGCTAAGCCTACTGCGTAATTGGAACACTCGCCGCCTGAATCGTTGGCTCTTTTTTTAACGAGACGGCTTGGGTGAACAAACTTTTCTATAGTTCCTCTCATTTTATTTACGAAAAATATAAATTTAAACAGGCATAGTTTTTGCAATTAACTGCATCTAATTGCATCCAAGTCGACACGCAATTTCATAAACCCGGTTCCCGCTCTGGACTTTTTCCCCAGAACAATTGACGCGCTATTCCCACTAGCGCTGTCCACAGACCCAGCCAAACTGGCTTGCAAAAAGTTCTCCAGACTTTCCTCGAACGAGGCTTTTCCCAAAACGGAAGAGTTCTCGTTTTTGAGAGTGTACCTGGAGATCGAATTAATCTCGCCGGAATACGTCATCCTATCGATCAGGATAGAAGTGTGGGCTGAGTTGATGCTGCCCATAATCGAACTGAACTCTTGACGCAAAGATTCTCTCGCGGCTTCTACCCCGAGCATATCGTAGACGTCCCAAATGTTGTTGGAGACGGTTCTCTCAAAATCTATTCCTGGAAAAAGCATAATTTTTTGATAGTCAGACCCCACCGTGCGCACAAACCATTCTTCTTCTCCTTCTTCTGTGCGCTTTTTCTCGTAGAAAATGTGATCTATGTTTTGTATACCCGAGATGCTCACATCTAACAAAGCCGGAATGACAGATTCATTGATGTACTCGGCATCGTTTACCAAGGATGGCGAAACGGGATTGACAAAAAGAGCCAGCATGTTAGAGTTTCGCGATCTTTTTACTTCCACGTCGACGTCGCCAAACCCTTTTCTGATTCGATTCACAACATCCTGGGGATACACGCCGTATCGGTACAAAACTTTCCATCTGAAATGAAACTCGACACAGTCTCCGTGATTGCACCAGTTCAACACCCCGTCTTTCAACGTGAGATGCTTGATGTTGTTGCAAAGCGAAACGACTTCGTTGAAAGTGTTGGGTCTGCACGCAAAGAAGATGGAGGTGTTTGTGATCTTGGGATTCCTGGTCGCCGACAACAACTCTTGAAACTTGGGAACGCCGGCTGTCATAGCTGCTTCAGATATGCCGGCGTGATGAAAACTGTTCAAAGTCATCTGAGTGTTCATCTGCCCTATAGACTGCGCGCATATGATTCCCACCGATTCTCCCGGCGCAATTATGCTTGCTCTGTACTTTTTAGCAAGGATGTCTTTGAATCGCGAGAATTTGGAAGGGCGCAGCTTCACTTTCTTCAAATAGTCTCTGAAGGCAGATTGGGTTTTTGCTCGAAATGCTTTCGCAGATCCGCTCGGTATAGAATTAGACAATGGAATGATCTCCAACAATTCGGAGATCTGAGAGTCGGTCAACAAGATTGCATCGTCGCTTTTCATTTTTGATAAAATACAATCCGTTTAAAACCGATCATTTTTATTTTGAGCAACGATACATAATCGAATAAAAGATTAATTATAAATAAATGAGCAATGGATGGTATCAAAAACAATCTAGTCCTGATGGATCCTGTGTGTGTTTATACAAAGGTCCATCATACGGACCGAAACCACAAGGCTCGGATGTATACGATGGACTAAACGCGTGCATCGCGGCAAATCCGACATGCACAGGACAAGAAAAAACACAAGTGTGGCACCGACAAGATTTTTCTCCGTCTGACCCCTACTGGAAACCAAACCCTTTCAATGATCGAAAATGTGCATGCATTCCGGGGGAGTTTGATTCTTCAAAAGTAAACCACGGAAACTTGGTAGCGTGCTATCAAAGCACGGAATGTAAACCTATCGACGACTTCTGGGAACCAACACTCTCTGCTGATAATAAATGCGTTTGTAAACGCGCCTCGGGACCATCCGCGATGAGGAAATATTACGGAACAGCCCTTTCCTGTTCTGAACACGGTGGCGGATCGAGCGGATGCGGTGTTCCAAAGATGTGGATTAGAACCAAAGGCAGTGACGGAAAATGTTTGTGTCAAGAATTATTGGATATTAGAGACGATGGATATGTGACCTATTCTAGTCCTGATACTTGCGTAGCAAACTCCAAGTGTTTTAAAATGTCAAATGTGCGATATATTGCTAACAACAGTCAAAGATATTGCACGGACACAACACAAGAAGATTTAGATCAAAATGGGTATCCGTCAGGCTTTGTTGGTCCGTATGACCATTTGGGCGACTGTATCAATGTTGGAGGACAAAGTGATTTGACTGTGTACAAGCTAGATCCGAAAAAAAATGATCGCGGAAGAGCTTCGTGCGGAGTGTGCCCGTATGATTACTGCGCAAACCTTGAAAAAGACCCTTTGTATGCCGGAACCGATGTCGATGTTAACACTGGAACTTATCCTGGAGAGCCTAATCTATTTATGTGCTTTGATTCAAAAGGCAATCCATCTGGCCCTCCAACGACAGATCCAATAATGTGCGGAGAAGGCAAAACTTGCTGCAATATAAGGACTTGCGATGGACGTCGAGATCCATGCAAAGGACGGGGGGACGAAACGATGTGTATTTCTGAGCCGATATCAACCTATCATTCGTGCGCTTACTACAATACTGAGTCAAAATGTGGAACACAGGAAGCTTGTATATGGACAAAAGGACCACCCGCAGAATGTCGTTTGAAAAGCGAGTGCAAGTTTTGCTCGCAGAATCAAGGGAAAGGATACGGACATCCACTGTGCGTAAGAAAGCAAGATTCGTGCTAGTTTTTTTTAGGAAAATTTTTTTTTATTAATTCTATCAAAGTGTTCACAACAGGTTTCACGTCATACGTAGTTCCTGTATAAGTGCCGATTACAAATCCTAAAATAAATCTTATCATTATTTATTTTAGTTTAATTAATTCATCAGCACCCCTATTTGGAAAAGTTTGTCGAACTCGATTTACGACAGGTCTTTCCATCCGATACGAACACGCCCCCCACCTTGCCGTTCGCGTCCACAGACGTGACTCGCACCTGCTCCCCGGATCGCGCACCCTTGACTTTCATCACGATGTCGCCGACACGAAACCCGGATGCGCCAGCTGCTCTCCCTGGGGAAGAAGGTTTGGCAGTCTTTTTCTTTTTCTTTCTCCTCTTCGGGCACAGAGCGTTTACCAGAGAAAAGTCTTTTCGGTTTCCGCCGTCGGCCAAAAACTGGTCTAGCAGCTCCGAGCTGAGCTTTTTCATCTTTGCCTCGTACTCCTCTTTACTCTGGTACTTTTCCTCAAACTCAGAAACCTTCATCTGTTTGACTCGACCTTTTCCAGAGGAATCCTTGAGCTTCACGTAACGGCGCACGTCCCCCGAACCGAAATCCTCCTCTTCGTATCCGACAATCATCCATAACTTTGGGATTCGCGGATTGCTTTTGTTCTCGTTCTTGGCGCAACCCCATTTCATCGAGTACAAAACACGCTTGGCACGAGCCGGGCTCTTCGGTTTGCGGGCCGGGCTTTTCGCCTTGACTCTAGACTTTCCGTATGCGATCTTTTCCAGAACCTCGAGCTCGTCCAGAAGACTTTTCGCAAAACCCGATGAAACGAGGGGGGAAATGACGGCACGTCCCTTTTCGTCGAAGCCCACTCCCTCCTGTCGAAGCTTCATCTTGATCTCGGCAATGGATCGTTCAGCATCAATCTTGGTTTGCTTCTTGGAAGATCTCTTTCCGCTAGTCCTTCTCAACCTCTTTTTGATAATGAGATTTACCAGAGCCTTCCGTCGATCGCTGAGCCCTTTGTTCTTTTTCAAAAGAGAGTCGACTTCTTTCTCGCTGGAAACCTCTTTCGCCAAGTCTTTCAGCTCGATCATATCCATCTCACTCAGCCTTTTTGTTTGCACGACCGGAGGTCCCAGATCCAACTCGACCATATCGTCCGACTCTTCCGCAGGGCGACTCTCTGCGGCGTAGCCTGGGCTGTAAGGCATATAAGCAGGGCTGCCCGGATTGTACGCAGGGCTGCCCGGATCATACACTGGACTGCTTATGACTCCGTAATCCGGACTGCCCGGAACGTATCCAGAGTCCGGACTGTAGTCGGGCGCATCTTCGTCGTCGTCGTCCAAACCTTGAAGCGCAATACGACTAGCGAGCTCGTATTCTTTGCGCTCTCTGTCCAGTCGCTCGCGGTTTGCTCGAATGCTAAGAACGCGCGCGATGGCTTGCCGAACCGGCTCTGTCAGAGCGGGCTCTTTCCTCCACTGCCACTGAGGGGTGTAGCGAAGAATGCGAAGAGAGTGCGCCAGAAGACGACGAGAGGGTGCGTCCAGAGTGGTGCCCGGCTGCTGGAGAGCGACCGCCAAGTCGAGAGACGCCAAAGAATCCAGCATCGCAGACGGGTTTTTGGGCGTCATTGCGAGAAGCTGTTCTCTGCGGCTGAGGCGACCTTTCTTGCGGGGAGAACGAATCTCTCGCATAACACGCTGGAAGGCCGCGCGCTGCTGTTCCTTTTGCCGGGCGGCCTTCCGACGCTTGGCAGCACGCTCTTTCAGCGCTTTTTCCTCGATGCGAATTCGGTCTTTTTCGGCCTTAGACAAAGAAGACAACTTGGCCTTCTTCTTCTTCTTCTTCGCAGGAGATCGACGCAACGCCTTAGAACGCATTTTCTCATCTCGCATCTGGCGCTGGATGCGTTCTTCTTTTCGCCCACTGATGCCTGCCGCCTTCCTTTTCTTTCGAATGTTCGCCAAACGCGTGTTCATTCGAGAGATGGTGCTCTTGGGCGTCTTTTTCTGAGGCGCCCTTTTCTTCCGAGGAGGCGTCTTTCGACCTTGGCCAGCCCTGCGGCGAGTGGGGATGGCCATATCCGCCGCTGTGTAACGACGGCGGATGACGCGCTTGCGTTCCTGACGGATTGCTTGGATGAGTCGGTTGAACTGACCCATCAGCATATCGAAAGACGCGCGGTCTGACTTTGGCATATCAGTCGCGGATCGCTTGAACTTCCGAGAAGCGTTTTGCTTGAACTTGGTGAGTCCTTGCTCGCGCTCCTTGACGGTGCCCGACTGAGCCAGCTCTCTGAACTTGTTCATTAGAGCGTTGGTCAGTTTCAGAGCGAAAACAGACGAGTTTCCGCGCTTTTTTGTTCCGGGGAACAGCATTATGATCTTGTAAATCACTCCCGCAAGATCGTCTCGCAGTTGGTTCTCGATTCGGCTCGGACGCGGACCGCTGCGACGCAGCATTGCGATCACGTTATCCGCGTAGGCGTTCTCGGATCGAGGTTCGACTAAAATGTCAGAGATGTCCTCCTGGTCGTTCGATTCCTCCAACAGAGAAAAGTTAGGAGCAGCGAGCCCTGACATATCGTCGGTTTCGTCGATTTCGACAATATCGTTTTCACGCAGTAATTCCATTGTGGTTTTCTTCTTTTCTTATGTAAACAAAATGGAATTGTGTAAAGTAGTTGCCATTATACATTTTGATTTTTTTTAATCATTTTTAAATTTATAGAAAAAAAATGAAAACCCAAATGACAAATCAAAACATTTGTTGGTGCGAAAAATGCTGTTTGACGCGAGCCAAAAAAATGGAGCTCGCGTCAAACAATGAGCCCGTCTATTACAAAGAAAGAAAACGTGTGACCTTTTGGGGAGACTCTCCAAATTTGCTCGATCCTCCTGCTAAGTCGACAGCCTACTTCTACAAATCACAGCCCTCATCAAAACTGACAATCGTCAATTTGAATTGAACAAATTGTACAGGAATCCCACTTCTTCTGCGGTCCCGTACACGCCGGCAGTCATCTTGTCGCGTTTGACCGCTTTTTCCACGTACTTGCCCTGCCACACAGAAGCGTACCCGATGAGCACGAAAATGACTCCGAAGGCCAGCATAACACCGCCTTCTTCTTGGATTTGGTGCGTGCTTTTCGGTTTGTCTCTGTCTCTGTCTCTGTCTTTGTCTTTGTCGTTTTCGAACTTGACCAACTCTTTCACTGTAATAACTTGGTACAAACCAGCTATGACGAAGCCGAATCCGATCAGCAGAAATAAATAACCCACAACCGTGGAAACGGCGCGGTTATATGTGGCCGTCGCTCTGCCCACGCTGCTCTGAAAGTTCCAGAAGCTGTCCCAACTTCGTCCGCCTTTCAAAGATTTAGATCTCTTTCTAGTATTTTTCTTAGCCATTTATTTACTTAATAAAAATAAATGGCTGTAGTATATCTAGATGGAAAAAATAATAACGGCGTGTCAGGAACCGTTCGTTTCGAGTCGGTGAAACCTTGCCTGACGCGCGTGACCGTGGACTTGTCTGGGCTCATTCCTCTGACAGCGCACGCTATTCATATTCACGAAAAAGGCGATCTGTCGAAAGGGTGTATGGGAACTGGAGGACACTGGAATCCTCGAAAGACGACTCACGGGAGCTATCTCGACCTTAACAAACCCCGCCACTTGGGGGATCTCATAAACAATATTTTTCCCGACGAAACTGGACGCGTTTACGTTCAGTTCGACGACGTGGGGTACAATCCCGAACACGTTCAAGGAAGGGCTGTCGTCATTCACTCACTGGCAGATGATCTGGGATTGCAAGGCGTCATTCAAACAGATGGTTCGGTCAGGCCGTACAAACAGATGTCCTTCGAGGAACTGACAAGACTTTCAAACGAGAGAAATTACGACGTAGGAACAGCCGAGGAGATGTGGAATAAATTGAATTCCGAATCTCTGAAAACGGGAAATGCTGGAGGGCGCATGGCTTGCGGAGTAATAGGCATTTTATAAAAAGCACTCGGGGTAAATCAGCCCGTCCACCTCGTGAACCATTATTTTAGGATTTTGAGCATCTTTCATGTCCGTCTTTTTGACAAGAACCTCTTTTTTATGATCACAGGACACGCCGATGGCATTTTTGAGAACAGTTATTTTTAATTTGGTGCGTTTGTTCAGAGAGGGATAGTGAGCCAAAACTCTCTGCCCCAGAACAACGCCGGGTATGATTTTGGGCATACAGGATGACTTTATCACGTTGATAGCGGTCAACTTTTTGCATTTTTTCATAAACTCGTCGGAAATGTGTTCGTCGGACGGTGCAAACACCGTCAAACCGTGACAATCCAAATCTTGCAATCCCGCGATCTCCGCAATCTTTGAAAACTTGTTGAAGCCCATTCTCTGCAGCGTTAAACTCAGACTATTTACGCCCGGCATGTGATTCTCCGGGCAATCCCCTGTAAACAGGGGGGAGGCTTTGGGATAAGGACAGAACATCCCGTCCTCGTGAGTGTAAGCCATTGCTTGGCTGTAAGGATACATTGATACCATTGTTCTTTATTTACAAATTGGGATTTTTAAATAAAAAAAATGATCTAAATAAAAGAATGCCCATCCAACACATTTCCGAACTTCCAAAATCACCAGTCGCCCGAAAACTTCTCCCGGGCGGAGGACGCAAGCGCAAGTCTCGTCGCCGTTCTCTTCGACGCTCCCGCCGTCGCTCTAGACGCCGTTCGCGTATGTCCGGTGGTCGTCGCCGTTCTCTTCGGCGCTCCCGCCGCCGCTCTAGACGTCGTTCTAGACGCCGTTCGCGTATGTCCGGAGGACGCAAACGTCGCCGTTCTAGACGCCGTTCCCGCCGCCACTCTCGTATGTCCGGAGGGCGCAAACGTTCCCGCCGTCGCTCTAGACGCCGTTCCCGCCGTCGATCACGCATGTCCGGAGGACGCAAACGTCGCCGTTCGCGCAAACGTTCCCGACGCCGTTCGCGCAAACGCTCTCACCTGATGGGCGGATGAGGAGCAACGACCGTGGGCTCCGGCCTTGGCTGGGTGAACTAAATCATTTCCTGAAAACACTCGTCTAGTTGAAGGATTTTTGGCAAACTGTAAGTAGACTAAATAAATCTTGATAGACGAACCGTGGACGGCTTTTTATTTAAAATTTGAATAAATAAAAAATAAAGCATGGATTCGTCTGAAATTATAGCCAGATTAAAATTTTTGCAAAATGTGAGACCAGGCGACAAAATAGATACTGGGTTGGTGGTCAGACAGCCTGACAATTGGACGACTCCTTTTTCCAGGTATTTACGAGGAGAAACAAAGTCGAAAACACTAGCTTTCTTGAAAAAAACAATAGAAGATGCCTTCGAGCTTCAGAAAAGATACTCCGAGTCTGACCAAGAACACCTAAAAGAACTCGCCAAAGTGGTGATCAATGACCTTCACGCTGCTTTAGTGGGCGTTGCAAATTTGAAGCGCACCTACACGCACGACCTTAAGTTTGTGTGCGACTTGACGACTGTGAGCGAGCATACTCAAATGAGATTGGCAGGTCTCGGATACCCAGCGCCAGTGCTATCCCCTCGTTTTGATTTAAATGCTACATTGGAATCAAAAAATAATGAATCTCTCAAACAGCGCGTCAAACAACCCAAAAAGAAATAATTTCGAAAGACTTGAGCGGTTTAATTCGGTCAACGAAAAGATAATGCCGGAAACTATTCACGCCATTCACGATCTCTCTCCCTATATGAAAACTCGTCGATTTGAAGTTCCCATAAAGTCGACTCTTCTGACTGTTCTTCTTTCCACTATAGCCTTTTTATTCGTGAAGGCATTTATTCCTATATTAACTAGAAAGATTCCCGCGATCGGCAATATGCCTGGTGGTGCGTCTTACATTTTTGAAAGTGTGATCTACGCACTAATACTTTGTCTCACGCTGACGCTATCATTCGGAATAAATTATGCAAAAAATAAATAAAGAAAGAAAAGAATCAGAGTATTTTAAAATATTTTTATTTTGAAACCTAAACCCCAACCGCCGCTTCTTTCTAGTCCCTTTCGTCAACCATCTGATCGGCTCTATCCATCCTTCTAGCCATGTTCTTCTTGAAGCAAGATTCGTAGAAGCTCGCCATAGCGTCAATATTGGCCGGATTGTACATCACGATCCTCGGACAACCTGTGCGGCAACGCATACTTTCGATAATTTCCCTCACGTTTCTGTACCGGGTCATAGCCCTTTTGTTTCCGTCGACAGCAGTCGTAAAGATATGCCGGAGCACCTCTTTCATACGGTTCAACCGATCCGTGTAGTCGAACTTGCAGGTGGGAGCGTACCCCGTGAAAGGGTTTGGATCACACGGTGCGTAATTCCACTCCTTTATCAGGTCATACTCATAATCCATATCGAGACCAGTGGCATACTTCAGCTTCTTGCGAAGAAAACGAACACGGCCAGTAGTAGTAAGTCCGAGTTCCGAAAGATGCCCCTGTACTTCAGACTTTTTCATCTTGTCGATATCGTCGTACTCGTCTACAACGTAATGAAGCTTCTCTAAACGGGCATTCCACTTCGCCTCCATCTCTTTGAACTCCTCGGGAGGGGTAAGAGAGTCAATGTCGACCTCTTTCTCTTCAACTTTCTCTTCCTCTTTCGCCGTCTCAGATTCAGACTCAGATTCAGACTCGGATTCAGACTCGGATTCGGATTCGGATTCAGAGTCAGAGTCAGAGTCAGAGTCAGAGTCAGAGTCGTTCTCCTTTGTTTCGTCTGCTTCAGGAGAGTAGCACTGGGACGCATTCCCCTTTGCTATCTCTTCTTCGAGGAGTTCTTGAGGGAGTCCGCAAGATTCATTTTCCCACTTTTCCATACGCATATCCGCTGCAACGTTTCTACCAGCTCGCCCACGGACAATCGCTTGAATCTTGGTCGCAGATTCGACTTTACGAGACTGCAAGTTCTCGCTTTCGGAAGACTCGGACTCGGTAAACGCTTCCATCTCTCTTTCGTACCGAACCTTGTCTTCTTCGACCTTGTCCAGGTACACCTGCATCTTGGCGAGGGCATCCTCGTTATTGTCTTTGCAGTCTTTTTTGAGTTTTTCCCAAAAGGTATGCGCCTCCGACCCCTTTGAGGTGCAGCCCTTCAGCGGCTTCCCCTCAGACTTGAGACGAGCTTTCACTTCCAGAACGTAGAAGCTTCGGGCTGTCGCGACCTTTTTTGGCTTTTTCATTTTTTTGTTCTTACTCCCCCCGTTTTCATTTTGGTTTTTGATTTTTTCTTCCGTCCGCTTCTTCGCTTCCTTTTCCAGCTCTTTGTACTCTTCACTTTCTTTGTTATTGTTTTTTTTCCACTCCGCCCAACGAGAAGAGATCATCTTCCTGTCCGTGATGCCCTCCTCCCGGCACTTCGAATAAAAGACCGTCCACAAACTGACAGGCCTCACTTTAGGCTTAGGCTTAGGATTGGACTTGAACTTCTCGCGCGCGTCCGCGATAAGACCAAGAAGCTCTTCTTTCGACCGCCCGTCTTCGATAGCCTCTTCCAATTTTGCCATAGCTTCGGTAAAAATAGTAGCAATCATAGTGTCAGACATTCTGTATGATAAGTTGGTTAGTTCAATTTCGTTTTTTTTTAACCATTTTTATGCTTAATGAAAAAACGAAATTTTTATTATTGTTGAAATCTCCGCCCTGCGTTCAGGGCTCTGTCGGGCGCCTTAGTTATACAGGAATTGAAACAAGTCGAGGTTCCATTTTTGCAAACAGCCGTGCACGCGTTATTCCAAGCCTTGAACAACTCAAGATCGGTCATCCCTCTCGGATTGAACAGGTACTGGACAACTTTTTCAGGGTATTCGTCTTGATAGTCCGTTTCAAAATTTCTGCTGGCAAAATCATCGTCGTAGTTCAGTACGGCCGGCAGAATGTTTCTTTCCGTAACTGTCCATACAGGAGACTTACCTGATCCAACATCCAAAAAGATAAGATCGCCTACTTTATACTGGAATCCCATTTCATTAATCCTGAAGTTGGACAGGGTGCCGTCGTGTATGTCAGCGGTCATTTGCATCCCGTACCCCTTCCCGTCTGATTTAGTGTTGAACAGTTGAGTTCGATCTTTGCCTAAGTTTCGCCCTCTGTCGTCGAGTTTCAGTTTGTATATAGCTATAACGTTCAAACGATTCGAGGGATTTTGCAGCGCCGTCGCGCACGTTTGAGGTTTCAAATCCCTTTCCGTGAACTGATTTCCAGTGATGTATCTAGGAGAGTTAGCGTCAGTTTCTATATCTATGCTTTGAGGCACAAATGTGACGCATTTTTGGTGTTCTAGCCAATCGCTCAGTGTAAGAGGCGCTTTCCAAACGCATTCGACTGTTCGGTTCCCTGCCGCCTGTTTCTCTCCTTGACATTCTAGTTTGTGATAGTTTTGCGTGCATAGTCGATCTCTTTCGTTTCTGCTGCTCACACAAGTTCCTCCATTTAATCTTAGACTTCTAAAAGGATCGTGTTCACTGGAATGCAACGGGTACCACTTAAACACGGAAGGATCTGGTTTTAATTCGTTCTCTTTGAGTTTTCCGGGGTCGCTTTCAATAGAGTATCCCAGCGGATCTATTGACCGAGCTTTTTGTTGCAGTGGTTGTCCGCCAAATATTTTAGCCAAATTCCTTTCTATGTCGAGCAACACCGCTTCGTCGTACATCCATTTTTCTTTTGATGGCTTGAGCAACGCGAAAAGTCCAGCGGCGACCACCATTAAAGATACAACACCCAAAACCAATAATTTTACGTTTGCACTTCTTGTCATTTATTATACTATTAATAAACCAAATGAACAAATACTGCGCTTTGGTCATGTTTCTAGCGTTTGTCGTTTCGATTATTATTTTTCTTGGCAATAGAAACTCTGAAAGGTTCAGAAGCAACGCAAATAACATTCCCGTGTTTTACATCAATCTAGATCGCGACAAAACGAATCGGAAATCTGCAGAAAGCACCTTGAAACCAATCTTCTCGGACATCACTCGAATTCCAGGCGTTCTCCATAGGGTGGGCAGAGAAGGCTGCAGACTCGCTCATATAAAGGCGAATATGACGGGTATAGCTAAAACGAAGCCTGGAGAATACTACATAGTTTTTGAAGATGACATTCAAGTGAACCCCAATGCAAAAATGAGCATTTTCCAAATACAAGAGGCGATAAAGCGGTCGGCGAACACAAACGCAGACATGATTATGTTTAACATTCAAAATTATCCGTACGATGTGCAAATGGTGAACGCGCCCGCCAACATAAGAGCGTCGTCGCGCGGAACAGCTCCGCCCGAATTCTACCGATTACTCGGCGGAGTAGGAAGCGGCGCCGCGTATATGGTTAAACACGAGTTTGGCAAGAAGTTGGTCGATGTTTGGCGAAAACATCCTATGCAGCACATAGATTTAACGTGGCACTCTCTTTGGCCGTCGCACGTTGTTCTTGTACACCGCCCGTTGCTCTTTTTACAAAGGGTGGGTCCCAGCAAAACTGACGACACAACCTGGAGAGACGAGAACGACGCTGTCATTCAAGATTTCAACTGGAATGAGATGTTTCTACAAGTTTTAACTCCGCGTGGCTCTAGCAAGCATTTGCGCAGGACTTGAATACCGGGGTTAAATCTGTCTGACATATTTCTTTTATGTGCGGCAAATCGTCGCAGTACAAGCACCGCGCGTTTCGCCACGGCAACGGGCTTGAACGGGTACACGGTTTTGTTTCGTTTACATTGACAGGATTTCGGATTGTAATCAGATTCTCAAATTGTCCAAGTTTAGAGTACATCAGCTTGGTTTCATCCAAAGGCGGACCTAGTAGAATAACCTCTACTGTCCAGCCCGTGTACACGTTTGGCTGCGAAACGAACTGCACGGACGTGTAGCCTTGAAGTCTTGCTAAATAGACGATCAAGTTGTCCAATTCGCCAGTGTTGGCGACACGGTTCGCGGACTGCTGGTTTGCGTAAGTGACATTCTTCAGCAAAGTCACCAGTTTATCTTTGTTGATAGGATTCAACACATCCGATATAAACCTTCTATTCTGACCGTTTAACCAGTACTGCACGAACTTGTTCAGTCCAGTGTTTGTGAGATTCAGATCTTTTGTTTGCGTGTCTAGTGGTCCGTCAGACAACCAGCCAGCGCAGTTTTTATTATCCATAATAATGTCTCCATTGTTGGGTCTCAGTATAAATTCCGCAAGCTGACCGTACGGGTCTCTGTCCGGATATTTCTCTCTAAACAACAGCTCAAGCGCGTGAATCTTGTTTAGCGCGATCAAAGATTTGTTTTTATCTGGATCTTTCGCGGTATCTAAACTGAGGAATATACCCGAGCCCTTCGCGTCGTAAAACCACACGCCCGGCAAATCGGAGTTTGCACTGAACGAACTATGAAGCCCTTCTATGTAGTTTCGTTTTTGATATGTTTTCATTCTAGCGTTCCAATCGGAAGGGTCGTATGAACTCACTGCCAAACTGTACTCAGGCCACAGCGCCGGTTTGAACACTTGTCCTTTGGCCGGACTAGCCTGTGTTTCATTCTCCGCATTCCCCTCCCACGTGTCTCCGTTTCCCCAATTTACATCGAGGGAATTCCAGGTGCCGTCTGTCATACATTTCTTGTACGCGCTTTCGCTCGCGCAACATTTTTTCCCCTGTTCGCCTGGAAGATTGCACGGCGGCCATTTCTTTTCTAAGACTGGGTTCGAAGAAAACTTTACCAACGGTAAATTGAATTTTTTATCGGGATTTCCAGGGCACGGCGCAGTTTCTTCAGAGCACATACAGGGCAACTGGCCGCAGCTAGGACCCGGTAAATTTGCTTTGTAGGATGTTTTCTTCAAGCGCTCGATTTCGTGCCGTGGAAGAATGTTCACGTACAGGACTTCTAAACTGTCGTATAATCCGTCTGTGAGTTCGTTGGATTTGGCCAAGGGGTAAATTTGCTTCAAGTATTCTTTTTTCCAGTTAGCTCTTTTGTCTAAGATCGTGTACGCTGATATTACCAAGCAAACGCCAAGCAGAACAAGAAGAGTTATAGCTAACTTTGATTTCATTTATTTATAGTGAAAATGATTCGACGATTTTTCTTTTTTCATGTTCAAAAATGAGCACTCAATACATTTGGAAAGAACTTTCACCAAAATTCCGCGCCGACAGACTTTTAATGAAGTGGGGAGTTCACGAGGAGTTTTACCGGAAGTCAGCGCACCCTTCTATACTGGCCGTGCGCATGGAAATGGAGTCCAAAGCCTCCAGCGATTCCGAAGTTCTGTACGACAAGATTGTATACAAGAAGGTGTTGAATGATTTCGATCTCGGCGTTTGTCAAAGAATGTTTGCCATCTCTGGCGAACCTCTGCTCATCAAAGAGGGAGGCGTGGAGATTTTGGTCTTGAATAAGGTCGCCAAGAGCATGCGAGATAAAAAGCTCATCGAAGGACTAAAAATAGATCTAGTCAACAGGAAGGTATGGTACCGTGTCGATCCAGATCCAATACACAAGCCCGAACCTAAGACTAAAACTTACGCCGCGCCCGCATCCAAGGCTTGGGTATTGAAACAAATTGCCGACCAGGAAGTTAATAACACCAACATCAAGATCAAAAAACTAAAAGAAGAAATAGAAGCTCTGAAGGACGTTGTGCGCGATAACAAGGAGGCATCTATGGATAGATTCAAAGACATAGCCAAAAGCATTCGTCGACAAGGCGCGGTGACTAGATCGCTTCAAAAAAAGATAAACGAGTTGAAAGAAACGGCTCACAGCGTAATTGAACTGAGCAGCGACGATTCATATGAGTGGGGTGGATTCGAATAAAATGTCTATACTTTTCTATACATAATTTCTATAGAAATATTTGATTTAGTAGTTTAAAAAAATGTGTCAAAATCGTAAATGACCAATAATGAGGAGGAAATCGACGCTTTGAATCCCGATTCAAGCGGCGCAGTCACGATAGACGACGTAGAATGGTCTAACATCACCAACTTTCTATACTCGGTGCTTGTAGACTGCTCAGATCCCTTGGTGCTGTCCAAGTTTTGCACTATGCCGGTTTCGGAGTTGAGAGATTCTACAAAGCAGGCGATGGAATCGGACACTCAGAAGATTGCGGACAGCGCTCTGGAGACGGCGTACAAAGAAAAGTTCTCCGATCCGGATATGTCAAACATTCTTTTAAAAACTGGCAGTATTAAGCTGAAATCCCCTAGACTGTCAAGCGTGTCCGCGCTAAAAACTGCCCCGTTAGACGAAGCGACAGAGTTGATGAAGATAAGATCGATACTGGCAAAAGAGATGAACGACCGCAATTTCGAGAGAGACCAGCAAGCTTACATTCGAAGAGTGAAGCAGGCCGTGCGAATTAAAAAGGCGATGACCAAAATGCTGTACGAAGGCAACTCTCTGGAAAGGTTCAAGCATTTTTCTATAGCCAGCATTCCGACGGAGTTGGCTCACTCGGGGGATGCAGCGCCAGAAAGCATAGATGATGTGGCGCCAGAGATAAAGTCAGCCGCGCTTTCATTGAACGGCAACATACTTTACAATTTGGTGAGAAGAGAGGAGCTTCGAAAGTATCGAGACTCGATGATAAAACTAAAGGGAAGCGTTGCAAAAAGCTGCGTCGCGACTTACATTTTAAACACAAAGTACCCGCACTTTTACAAAGAGGCCGTGAGCAAACACACCGGTGATCTCAAAAGCGAAATAAACAGCATTCGCTTGTCTCTGGAAAACTCCTTTCTAGATTTGTCTGCGAAAAGAGAACTGGTAGACGCCTTGGAACGCAAGCAGAACGACCTGCGTGACAAAAAGTCTAAGCTGACCAAACCTCGTGTGTACAAGAAGCATTCGGAGCTGCTCAACACCATTCCACGTTTGGACGAAAAGGTGTGGCAACTGTACACCCAGAAAAAATTCCCCGAAGAAGTCCAAGCGTCCATCACCGGAAGAGTGAGCCGACTCTACCAGCCTAGCGATTTGGAGATTGAAAGAGCGGAAGGTTGGACCCATCGGTGCCAAGAATTCAAAAGGCCCGAACAGGAAACTGAGAAAACAGAAGTGGGTGAGTACGTCATATCCGACAAGGATTTCCCAGAACTCTCCGTAGAGTACGAATTGAGGATTCACGTGGACGGCAGATGCTTCTCATCCGCCGCACACTACGTTCTGTTCTGTTTACTCAAAAACATACTTTCTATGCGGTTTGACAAACAAACGAGCGAAATTAAATCCGAACAGGCTCTTCTCGGGGTGACTGGCAAATTTATCGGAGTAGGTCGAGGAACGAAAGTGTTCACTGAAACCAGAGACGAAATCTTTGAAATACTGATGCGCAATGCGTGCGAAAAGGGGCTATCCGCTTGGCTAGAATCTTCGCCGGCCACCAGACACGCTTTGAGAAATCATTCCGCTCCAATCGAATATAAAAGCTCAAACGTAATTTTGGGGGTGGGTCCCCCCGGATCGGACACGCCGGGTCTTAACCTGGTAGGGAAAACGTTAGAAAAGTTGAAACGATTGATGTAATAAAACTATTGGATTAATTCTCATATTTTTATTAATATAAGAATATTTCACGGCCACTTTTGGCAAACGTCCTCATACAAGTTTGAAGGCACACATATTGTTGGTTCTAGGTCATAGCATGGAGTGCAACCCGAAGGACAATGGTCACCAGACTCATCGTGATAATAGCCTATGTCGCAATTTGCTCTATCATCGAACCGACAGCTAATCATAGTTTGTTTATCAAGAGGTCTGCAAGAAGGAAAATTTCCTCCACACCAACCACACCCCTTTGAGTAGT
>Ga0255763_1001325_pt1 | contig 25680 bp, 23 predicted proteins | sample 041ome_2_FD_179963 | JGI IMG/M metagenome (GOLD analysis project Ga0255763, IMG submission 179963) | Coastal salt marsh microbial communities from the Groves Creek Marsh, Skidaway Island, Georgia - 041406US metaG (version 2) | ecosystem: Environmental > Aquatic > Marine > Intertidal zone > Salt...
CAGCAAGCGGAATAGGCCTTGCAAGCGCTTACTTACTCGCCGATGAAGGCGCTACTGTCTGCGTCACAGACACAGACCAAACTCAAGTGGATACGGTGGTGGGCAAGATTCGCGAAGGGGGAGGAACAGCGTACGGATGGGCACTCAATGTAACCCATGCCAAACAAATCGAATTTGTAACACAGGAAATTTTAGCGACTTTTGGACAACTCGATTGTTTAATCAACAACGCGGGTGTTTCCTTATTCAGCAAAATCGACGCCGATGATTATGAATTGAAATGGTCCCAATCAATAGACGCCTTGCTGACTGCTCATGTTCGAATGATACGCGCTTCGCTGCCGCTACTGAGACAATCGGCGCATCCGCGAATCGTCAACGTTGCCTCAACTGAAGGCATGGGCGCAACCGCCTTTGGCAGCCCCTACACGACGGCCAAGCATGGCGTCGTCGGCTTAACACGATCCCTAGCCGTTGAACTCGGCCCTGAAAATATTACAGTCAATTGCGTTTGCCCCGGCCCGGTAAATACCGGCATGACGGCCAATCTATCCGATGACGATAAACTGCTCTTTGCGAAACGTCGTACTGCACTCAGAAGATATGCGGAGCCCGAGGAAATAGCCCACGGCATTCTCAACTTACTCCTACCTGCATCGCAGTATATTACAGGTGTAGCGCTACCCATCGACGGTGGTTTGAGTATTCGCAATGCCTAAATGCGCAACATCTCCGAAAGAGATTGTCTGCTGAGGCCGCCCCAAACTTTTTTCTAGTACATTCGCGAAACGCAACGCGCAATAATCTTGCCGACAAACTGCACTAGAACCGCGAGCGACAGTTGACAAATTGCCCCCAACCCGCACAATGCGCACCTCTAGCCCCATGCTGAGGTGACGCCATGCGCTGGCAGATGCGCTCAAAAATCCACAAAGCCACCGTGACTCAAGCCGATCTTGATTACGTCGGCAGTATCACGATCGATGCCAACCTTATCGAGGCCGTGGGCTTATGGCCAGGCGAGAAAGTGCTGGTTGTGAGTAACACCAGCGGCGCGCGTCTTGAAACCTATGTGATTGAGGGCGAGCGCGGCGCGGGCGATATTTGTGTAAATGGCGCAGCAGCGCACCTTATCGGAGCTGGCGAAGACATCATCATCATGGGCTTCGAGCTCTCAGCCGAGCGCATACACCCCCGGGTTATTCTGCCCTCGCCCGACAATCGGGAGTTTCGGTATATCGTTGAAGAGCCTAAAACAGTCTCAGAGACTTTCTAGAAAATCGGGAGCGCCATTCTGCGCCCCCGACGCACAAACCTAGTTGACCCAGATCGGAGAAGACCAAGCACGCTCTTGCAGAGTGGCAGGCAAATCGGGGTTGGGCTTAATACCCGCGCGAGCTGCATCCCACGAACTCCAGCGACAAGTTGGATTTTCGAGCACCCGCACAAAATACGAAGCCGAGTGCTCTGGGTTAAACTCAGGGTCCTGCCACAAAGTCTTGAGCTCTGCTTGCCCTGCACCTGCGTCCAGTTCACACGAGCTAAGATCAACGCTTGCGCCGTTGTCTGGGCAACGATACGCCGCATCGGGCACCACATCCCCTGAACACGCCACATCATATACTCGCTCTTTGTGCTCGCCATTGTCGCGCCAAACCTTGATCACTTGGGCACGCTGCAGTGGTGCAGACAAAGGATCCTGTGACGCCCAAACCATCATAACGGGCGCATCGGTTTGCGCTGTCAAACGACCACCCATGGGTACGCCATTAGCATAGGCCTGCTTCAAGCCGTCTACGGAATCCAATAAATCAGATGAATAATCTCCAGCAAAGAAACGGACCTTCATCCGAGGGCCAGAAGTCGCAAAAGTTTCCTTGCGCTGCATCGCCTCAAATATTGATTCACGTGTATTCGACTCCGCCCAAACGCCAGCTAAGCCGCTTGCACTAAAAACGGAAGCGGCAACACCAGACAAAGTCGCGCCGTTATCAACAATGTCGGCATCCTCCCATTCCGTTCCAGGCGGCCCGGGCGGTACCGAATTACGCTGTTTGGGATCACGCCCTTCAGCCGGAAATTTACCCCAGTAGGTCTCCTCAACGTAAGTTCCGGCCGCTAAGTGCGTATCGCTCGATCCGATGAACCCGTATTCAAATGGATTGGCGCCCCGCTCAGCCAGCAGCTCAAGGCCCTTGCTCAAGGAAGGTCGGGCATAGCTGCCTTCAACCTCTTGACTCAATATCCTAGAGCCGATCAAAAAAGGGTAAAGCTCAAAATCAGCCCACTCATCCTGGGGTGAAAAGACAGGGCGCGTGTCACTGGTGCCTTTAATTTGAGTAATCTCAACAATCGGTTCATTGCGCACACGCTGCTGAAGCACCTCTTTGGAGAGTGGTTCGCCATTTTCATCCGATGCGGAAAACATCAAGCCATTGGAACCGTTGGAGTTGTGCGGGATGGCCAATGAATCAATGCCTTGCTCACGGAGCCCCTCCATCCAATCCCATAGGTCCGCAGGGTCTCCTGTCACGAGCGTCGTTAAAAGTTCATCCGGCGATTCGTTTTTAAAAACTACGTTGCGGTGAAGGTTAGCCGCGCCACCGGATTCCACATCCACCACTTTCATCGCCGTAAATTCGTAAGCCGCGAATGTAGTGAACTCTCCAGGTCGGTAATATTGATCAGCAACCGCGGCGGTTGAGCGCCAATTACCCCCCATGAACTCGGTGTCGTAAATGTCTTCCAAGGGATTCTGAGTGACGAAGGACAAACCAATTTTTTGGAAGGTCTCTTGCGCTTCGCTGGCATTTTTTCCAAAGGCCGCCTGAGCGGTTTCAGTCCTAGATAAGGGATGCTCCGGATTCGCCATGGCCGGCACGACACCGAGATATTCACCGTGGTCCGTTACGGCATAAAAATCGAGCGGCGGCCCCGCTAATTGAATCATCCCACCTGCATCTTGAGGTATAGCCTCGCCCATGGCAAAGCGATAGGCATCCTCTGGTGAGCGACGCACGCCAAACACGAAGGCATCAAAGGATTGCGATGTATGAACGTGAAGGTCACCAAACAAGGCCTGCTTAGTGGGTACAACAGCAACATCATCAATGGTGGCAGTCGCGTCTTGAGGCTTGGCAAGATCGACTGGGGGCATATCTGCATCTTGGTTTTGGCAGGCAGTTAAAGAGATCGCACTAATCAGTGACACCAGAAGTATAGGCTTAGTTCTGAGCATAAATGGCCTTATTATTTTGATATTGGGTTATTCTAGGCGCTGCGTTGCGGTTCGAATTACGTTAACGGCTAGCAACACTCAGGACAAAACGTTATCACCTAATGGTATTGCCTGGTAGGTTAATTATCGACGGAAACGCAAATTAGGAAGGCGCCGTGAATATGCAAGGATACGAAAGGAAACACAGCTAAAAGTAAAGGCCTTGGTTGCAGCTGCGCAACCTAGCCTGTCGATGCCAAAATCGGAGCCCGGGGCGGGCTCGCAGCGATGGATGACTAGAAATACGAGGCGGGCTCGCAACGACGAAGGGATCGAAGTGCAACTCCGACCCCTTCGTAAGGACCAAAAACAGGTGACGACAGCGTCTAGCTGTAATCGCGTCCCTTGTTTGTACCAATCCGCAGACGCAAGGCATTTAGCTTAATGAAGCCTTCAGCATCTTTTTGGTTGTAGGCACCGGCGTCGTCTTCGAAGGTTGCGATATGCGCATCAAATAAGCTGTCGTCCGACTGGCGACCCGCAATAATCACGTTACCTTTATAAAGTTTAACTCGGACTTTACCGTTCACGAAGGTTTGTGACTCATCAATTGCTTGCTGCAGCATCTTACGCTCGGGCGACCACCAATAACCGTTGTAAACCAGCTTCGCGTAGCGCGGCATCAGCTCATCTTTCAGGTGCGCCGATTCACGGTCAAGCGTAAGCGATTCAATCGCACGGTGCGCTTTTAACATAATCGTGCCGCCGGGTGTCTCATAACAACCACGAGACTTCATACCCACGTAGCGGTTCTCTACCAAATCGGCACGGCCAACACCGTTAGCACCGCCGAGCTTATTCAAAGTCTCCAACACCGTAGCGGGGCTCATCTCTACACCGTCGATGGCGACGATATCACCTTTACGATAGGTCAGCTCAATGTAAGTCGGCTGATCGGGCGCTGCCTCGGGGCTGACCGACCATCGCCACATATCTTCTTCGGCTTCGACCCATGGGTCTTCAAGCTGGCCTCCCTCGTAGGAGATGTGCAATAGGTTAGCGTCCATCGAGTAAGGCGATTTTTTCTTTTTATTGGAAAAATCGACCGGGATATTGCGCTCCTCGCAGTAAGCCATCAAAGCTTCACGCGAGTTGAGATCCCATTCACGCCAAGGTGCGATTACCTGAATACCCGGCTTTAAGGCATAGGCACCCAATTCAAAACGTACTTGGTCATTACCTTTGCCCGTCGCGCCGTGTGAAATGGCGTCCGCCTGAGTCTCGTTAGCAATCTCGACTAACCGCTTAGCGATCAATGGCCGCGCGATAGAGGTACCAAGTAAGTACTCACCTTCGTAAACCGTATTAGCGCGAAACATGGGAAACACAAAGTCGCGCACGAATTCTTCGCGCAAGTCTTCGATGTAGATCTCTTTGACACCCAAGGCCTGAGCCTTAGCACGCGCAGGTTCCACCTCTTCACCCTGCCCGATGTCTGCCGTGAATGTCACCACTTCACAGTTGTAGGTATCCTGCAGCCAGCGCACGATCACGGAAGTATCCAAACCACCGGAATATGCTAAAACCACTTTGTTAATGTTGCTCATGCCAAATGTCCAAAACGCCGTATTCTGAGGGCGTGCATTGTACTCTTGCCGCAAATCAATTCCCAGTCTTGGTTTTAGTCCAAGCCCTTTTCAGGTAGGATCGTGACTTCGATCAAGGAGACCACCTGTGCGCTCGCTCACCCTCATTCGACCCGACGATTGGCATGTACATTTGCGCGACAACGAGGCGCTCGTGCGGACTGTTCCAGACATGGCCAGAGTTATGGGCCGAGCTATCGTTATGCCGAATTTAACTCCGCCTATCACCCGGGTAGAACAAGCCGAAGCCTATCATCAAAGAATCGTATCGCACATACCAGCAGAACGCGCATTCCAGCCACTCATGGTGCTCTACCTTACAGATCAGACCAGAGCAGAGGACATCAGAGCAGCTGCCCGCTCACCCATCGTTTATGCGGCCAAGCTTTACCCAGCGGGTGCAACCACAAACTCAGATGCGGGCGTCGGTGATCTCAGCGGTTTATACCCTGTGCTTGCCGTCATGGAGGAAGTTGGACTTCCGCTCTTGGTGCACGGTGAAGTCACAGACGCCACTGTCGATATATTTGATCGCGAAGCGGCTTTTACAGATCAACACCTCGGCCCCATAGTGGAACAATTCCCACAGTTGCGGGTTGTGTTTGAACACATTACGACTGAGCAAGCAGTAGAATTCGTGCAATCATCCGGCCCGAACGTCGCAGCTACGATTACAGCTCACCACTTGCTTCTTAACCGCAACGATCTGTTTGTCGGGGGTATTCGCCCACATCACTACTGTTTGCCGGTTCTCAAACGCAAGTTACATCAGGAGGCACTCATCGCCGCAGCCACATCAGGTGACCCCTCATTCTTTCTCGGAACAGACTCCGCACCGCATTCACAGGGCGCCAAGGAAGCCGCCTGCGGCTGTGCCGGTGTTTACACCGCCCACGCAGCCATTGAGCTCTACGCAGAGGCTTTTGACGCTGCTGGCGCGCTCGACAAACTCGAAAATTTTGCCTCCGTATTCGGCCCAGAATTCTACGGCGTTGAGCCTAATCCAGACACAATCACTCTGATAGAGAAACCACAAACCGTCGCCGATTCACTGCCCATGAGCGGCTCTCAATTGATACCACTCCGAGCCGGCGGCAGTATCGCTTGGTCTGTTGAGCTGGGGTGACCGTGGCTCAAGAAGAAGCGACGTTTGAGATAAAGTCACGCTTTCGCGGCTTTCTTCCTGTCATCATCGACGTGGAAACAGGTGGGTTTAATTCACAAACGGATGCCTTGCTGGAAGTTGCCGCCACCTTCATCAAGATGGATTCAGACGGCGAACTCTACGTCGATGAAACAATACATCACAACGTTACGCCATTCGAAGGCGCCAATATTGAGCCTTCGGCGTTGGAATTTACCGGAATTGACCCCGACAACCCGCTCCGCGGCGCGATCTCAGAACTCGACGCTTTAGAAAGCATCTTCAAATCGATCCGGAAAGAAATCAAAAGTACGAACTGTAACCGTGCCATTCTGGTTGGGCACAATGCCCACTTCGATGGCGGCTTTATCAATGCGGCCGTCGAGCGCACAGGCATCAAACGCAACCCCTTTCATCCATTTTCGTTTTTTGACACGGCAACGCTTTCCGGGCTGGCCTACGGACACACCGTTCTGGCTAAGGCATGCGCGCTTGCCGGCGTCGACTTCGATAACCGCGAGGCGCACTCAGCGGCATACGACGCGGAGCGCACGGCCCAATTGTTCTGCACGATCGTGAACGTCTGGCGACAGTGCGGAGGGTTCGACGGTCAACTATCCCTCTGACCATTCGGTCAGAATCTGGTCCATAGTCGACATCAGATGCTCAAGGGAATCGGGCGCGAGCATTTCTAACTTAAGCCCCTCATCTACTGGCAACAGCTGGTACAAATGGTACCCCACTTGCCACGCGTCACTGTAATCGATGCCGAGCTGCATGCGCTCAACGTGCGGGTGGTGCTCTAGGGATTCAAGCACCTCTGCCAATCCTGACCACGCATCGATCATAGCTGCCGGCTCCAGACTCGCCTCAAACTCAGCATCGCACAAAACGAGGCCGTCATCAGCTAACCGGATATTCTCTGCGGTGAAGGTCTGTTGTCCCTGCAAGGTGATACCCAAGAGCCCGCTGGGCAACTGATCCCAGTCTACTATGGCAGCAGCGGTACCCCGATCGGCCACCTGGGGTGGGCTCCGCTTACCATCGCGCATCACTTCACTACCTGCATGCAGCTGGATCACGCCGAAAGTCTGGCCATCACGCATACAGCGCTTAACCAAATTCAGGTAACGTTGCTCGAAAATTTGCAGCGGCATTTTACCAAAAGGCATCAAAGTCGACGGCAAAGGGAAAAGGGGATAGTCGCTCACTCTCATAAGGCGTTTGGAGCCGAAAACTCATTCATCCAGGTTAGAATCTGTATCGCTTCGTCTTTACTAGAACCGCAAAATTCAAGCTCCGGTTTAAATTGAATACACCAAGAAGGCCGCCGCGGATCACCAAAAATCAAACATCGTTCGTTTGCATCCAAATGAACGCAACGTTCACCCGCTTTTTTGCCCTCTGGCATACCGTAATAGGCCTGCTGTATGTGCGGCACAATGCAGCAGGCGGCACAGTGTTCACGACACTCCATGATCGCCCTCTGGTCCCAGCGGTTTAAGCAACACGATCATACGAGGCAGCAGCAACAGCGCACCCAACACCGCAGCCAGCATGGCGACCACCGTAAGCGCTCCAAAGTAGATGCTTGGCTTAAAGTTTGATAGCACCAACATCGAAAACCCAATTACCACCGTAAGCGTCGTGTAATACATGGCACGACCAATACTCAAATGACAACGGTACATAGTCGCAATGTAGTTTCGATCTACCGGGAATTCGCGTTTAAATCGGTGCACATAATGAATGCAGTTGTCTACGCCAATACCCACGACGATGGCGGCAATAGTAATCGTCATGATATCGAGCGGAATGCCCACGAGCCCCATGATACCCAGCACCAAACCGGCAGCAAGAATATTGGGCGCCAAAGCCAGCAAAGCCAAGGTCACCGAGCGAAATAATCCGTAGAACATAAGCAGAATGACACCGAATACCGCGCCAAGCGTCATGATTTGGGAGGCAAACAAACTCTGCAGCACGTTGTTATAGAGCACCAACATTCCGGACAGGGTAATGCGCTCTTCCTCAATGTTGAGTTGTTCTACCAGATCCTGCTTCACTTGTTGCAAGAAGGCATCACGCCGCAGGCTCTCACTGGTTTCTTTAACGCGCAAACTGATGCGGGCTTCATCCTTACTTAAATCGACATAGGGTTTTTGCAATAACTCGGCAATATCACTTGGCAGGCTGCGCTGAACCAAGGCGAGCTCAACACTCCCCAAACGATCATTCATCAGCCTTTCAACGGTTGTAAACAAAGTATCCAGTGAAAGCACCTTGCCCACCTCTTCGCGCGATTCTAAATACCGCTGAACCTTGCGGATCTCCTGCTGTCCCGCCAAGCTAAACCAGTAGCTGGGTTGAAACGTTGCAGTATCATTGGCAGCCTGCGAACCTGCACTGGAGCCCCTCTCCCCTGAGAAATCGGCAAAAGCATCATCGGCTGGCGCGGCAAAAGGATCATCCTCGGAAAAGGAATCATCCTCAGCGAAAAGATCAACCTCCGAGAAGGTGTCATCTAGCGCTAAAGATGCCTCTGCACCTAGCTCATCGGAATCAGCCCACGCATCAACTGAGTCGCCGGTGTCACTAAACGGGTCTTCAGCCGCAAACGGATCATCGTCACCGAAAAAGTCGGTGTTATCTGAATCTGTCGACTCCGCGCTACCAACGGCCGAGAATAGTCCGCCAAAGATAGCTTCTTCTTTAGGCGCAGCGAGCGTAATGTCTAGGCCAATTGTTCCGCCCAACTTGGCGTCGAGCAACTCCATGCCCTGGTAAATTTCGGTCGTTTCCTTGAAATAGTCAATGAAGCGATTTTCGACTTTAAGCTGGCTCAAGCCCATCACTACGGCAAAGGCTAACAGCCCAGTTCCGATGCCGATTGAAGCGCCCCGCTCATCTACCCAGCGAGCAAAATGACGCGTGAACGGCTTGCCATCCGCTTGATGCACGATCGGCTTACCTGCGGGCCAAATCGCCATCAAGGCAGGCACAATCGTGAAAGCGAATAAAAGCGCAATCACAATCCCAACCGACATCATAGAGCCAAAGTCAATCACGGGCTGAATACGCGAAACCAGTAGAGACATAAAAGCCACAATCGTGGTTAAACCCGTGTAAACACAGGGCACGAACATCGCAGCCATAGTCGCTTCTATTCGGTCCAAATCCGGCAAGTCAGGCTGGTCTCGATGTATTTCCCGATAGCGAACCACCAGATGAATACAGACCGACAGCGAAATCACCAGTAAAACCGCAACGAAATTAGACGAGATGACGGTCATCCGCCAATCGATTGCCGCTAGGAAGCCGAGCATGACAATAACCGTCGCGGCGCAGGTAACCAGTGGGATAACGACCCAGCGTAATTGCCTGAACACGACCGCCAGTACAATCATCATGACGCCCAATATGGCAGCGCCGAAAACAACCAAATCGCTACGCACAAAACTGACCATATCAGAGGCGATCATGGGCACACCACCCACGAATATATTCGCATGAGGTCGATAGCTTGCAGCGATTTCGCGCACATCCTCAACCAGGCGAGACCGGATCTGCATGGATTCGGCCGAGGCCATTTTAACTGCCTGCTCAGCGGCCTTAAGCTCTAGGTTCTCACCATAATTTAGACCTTCGGCCAGTTCTTTTGCGCGTAAAGCCTCGCGTGTCTTTAGGGCCCGATCGTAATCGCTGTTGGGTGACAAATTCACCTGCACCGCAGTCATCGAACCATCTTTACTCGCTAGTAGCTCAGCATAGATCGGGCTCGAGGTGAGCTCCTTAATCGCCAGACTGCGATCCGTTGCAGCATCCGACAGCATGGGGAGTGGCTCACCGCCGGTGACGTCTGTCAACGTTTTAGGCGGGCTTTCAAGTAGCGGCACATCTAGAACGGTTACCACCGAGCTAACGCCATCGAGACCGCGCAGTTCGTCCGCTATAGCAGCAAGTGGTTCAAGACTCTCGCTGCCCAGCAAATCCCCTTTGGGCTGCCAAGTCAAAAGCAAAAATTCAGATGAACCGTAGCGGTCGCTGACGTCACGAAAATCTGCAAGCGAGGGGTCCCCCTGAAGAAGCAATGCATCGGCTGACGCATCCAAGGTGGTTTTTGGTATTTGCATGCCGGCCCATAAGATCAGCCCAGTAACTAGGACTAAGGTCCACCAGGGTCGATCAATCACTGCGCGGCGGTAGCCCCGTTTTGCTGCTGCATTCAAGCCACTAAACATAATGCTCCTCTAAAGCTCTAAGCAGTTTCGGTTTGAAACCTTGGAAATCGCCATTGCTCATACACACAATTACATCGCCAGGCATAAGGTGCTGAAGCAAACCGCTTAGCAAAGTATCGCTGTCCGGAAACACCAACCCCCGGGCTCGCTCTGGCGTCAGCTCCCACCGTAATTGGGGCGAGGTCAACCAAAACCGTTCGTCCGCGAGACGGGTCGCATTCGCCAATGTATCAGCGTGAACCCCCATTCTCATGGTATTCGAGCGAGGTTCAAGCACCAGCACAAGCCTGCGCCCTGGGTACTGATCACGCAGCCCCGCCAAGGTGACCTCAATTGCTGTTGGATGATGTGCAAAATCGTCAACAACCGTGATACCGGCTCGATCGAATAGCACCTCTTGGCGCCGCTTGGTATTGCGGAAACTCTGGACGGCATTCAGTGCCGTCTCTGGCTGAACCCCAGCATGACGGGCTGCGAGCATAGCGGCCGTAATATTGCTTAAATTATAGTCGCCTCTTAGAGGCGAATCACCCGCGAATCGATCGCTCGCGCTCTCTATTGCAAACTGTCCCTGAATTCGATCTTTCCAAGAAAAGACCCAACTCGCTTCATTGCTCGAACCAAAAGTCAGGGTCTCGCTCCACACTCCTTTCGCCAAAACACGTCCCACGGAGGGGGACTCCGCTGGATGAATCACTAGGCCTTGGCTTGGCAATATCCGAATCAAATGATGAAACTGTCGCTCGATATCGGCTAGTGAGTCAAAAATATCAGCGTGGTCGAACTCCAGATTGTTAAATATGAGCGTCCGAGGGTGATAGTGAATAAATTTTGAGCGCTTATCAAAAAATGCCGTGTCGTACTCATCCGCTTCAATTACGAAAAAGGGCGCCTGCCCCAATCGGGCAGAGACCCCAAAATTCGCGGTAACTCCACCAATTAAAAAGCCCGGCTCAAGGCCGGCGCATTCGAGCATCCACGCGAGGATACTCGACGTTGTTGTTTTGCCATGGGTACCTGCTACCGCCAACACCCAGCGATCGCGCAACACCTCTCGCCCAAGCCACTCCGGACCCGAGGTATATGGAATCGTGCTGTTCAAAAGCGACTCGATAACGGCATTCCCCCGAGTCATGGCATTACCGACAATCACAAGATCCGGTGCCGGATCGAGCACAGAGGGGTCGTAGCCTTCGTGCAAGGTGATACCAGAGGCCTCTAATTGTGTACTCATAGGTGGATATACGTTAGCGTCCGAGCCCGAAACACGGTAGCCCAGTTCGCGAGCAATAAGCGCCAGTCCGCCCATAAACGTACCGCAGATACCGAGGATGTGAATGTGCTTTGACACAACGAGTCTCACAAATCAAATCCGCATAGTAGCATGATCACCTTCCCAACAACTTAAGCCAAGCGCAAAATTTGCGGTTCTTTTGGCAAGAACATAAAGCGGGGCGATAAGTAGGGTAGAATAGTGCCCCCGAACAAGGAGCACACCATGCCTCGCAATGCCTTTTACGCCCAATCCGGTGGTGTTACCGCCGCCATCAATGCTTCCGCCTGCGGGGTAATCGAAACCGCAAAACAATCGGATCAAATCGGCACTGTGTTTGCCGGTCGAAACGGCATTATAGGCGCGTTAAAAGAAGAGCTAATTGATACCTCACTCGAGAGCGATGCAACCATTCGCGGCCTGCGCAGCACCCCCTCCGGTGCATTCGGTTCATGCCGCTATAAATTAAAAAGCCTAGACGAAAATCGAGCCGAGTACGAACGGCTAATCGAGGTATTTAAAGCCCACGATATTGGCTATTTTTTCTACAACGGCGGCGGAGATTCAGCGGATACGTGCTTGAAAGTATCGGAGTTGAGCCACGCTATGGGTTATCCGCTCGCCGCAATCCATATACCCAAGACCGTGGATAATGACCTACCCATAACGGATAACTGCCCCGGTTTTGGCTCGGTCGCTAAATATATCGCGATATCTACTATGGAGGCTTCTCTTGATGTTGCATCCATGTGCGCGAGTTCCACAAAAGTATTCATATTGGAGACCATGGGACGACACGCCGGATGGATTGCGGCGGCTGGTGGTCTAGCGGGTCAAGGTCCAACCGAAGCACCTCATATCATTATCTTCCCTGAGATCGCGTTTAATGAGGCGGCTTTCCTGGCGCGGGTCAGGCATAGCGTAGAAACACAAGGCTATTGCGTTATCGTTGCATCTGAAGGCGCACGTTTTGAAGACGGCCAATTTCTAGCTGACTCAGGGATCACCGATGCATTTGGTCATAAACAATTGGGTGGGGTAGCGCCAACGTTGGCGAATATGATCAAGCAAAACTTGGGGTATCGATACCACTGGGCGCTCGCGGATTATCTGCAGCGAGCTGCACGGCACATTGCCTCAGGCGTGGATATCGAACAAGCCTACGCTGTGGGTAAAGCCGCCGTTGAAATGGCACTTGCCGGCGAACACGCCGTGATGCCCGCCATCATCCGTGAATCAGGCCACGAGTACCGATGGCGTATTGAAGCAGTGCCGCTCGCCAAAGTCGCAAACACCGAGAAGTTCATGCCTCGAGATTTCATTACCGACGACGGCTTTGGCATCACCGACAAAGCCAGAGCCTATTTACAACCTTTGATCGGCGGCGAAGATTACCCGACCTACCAGAACGGCCTTCCTGTTTACACGAAAATACTTGGCGCACTAGCGCCCAAACGAACCGGCCGCGATTTCGATGTAAATTAACCACAAACAACACTAATGCGTGGATCGGGCAGTTTTGCTAAACTTCGCGCGCTAAATTTGGCAGAACACCCCAAAGAGGACCACAGACTCATGAGCTTAAGCCTAATTCCAGCGGGAAAGAACGTACCGGAAGACGTTAACGTAATCATCGAAATCCCCGCGCACAGTGACCCAGTAAAATACGAAGTTGATCACGACAGCGGTGCGATCATGGTTGACCGCTTCATGTCCGCCGCCATGTTCTACCCCTGCAACTACGGCTATATTCCCAATACGCTTGCCGACGATGGCGACCCTCTTGACGTACTGGTTCAAACTCCCCACTCGGTCGTTCCGGGCAGCGTAATCCGCTGTCGTCCGGTTGGTATTTTGCAAATGAGCGACGAAGCAGGCCATGACGCCAAGCTCATTGCGGTACCTGTTGACAAGCTCACGCCCGTTTATAAAGACGTGAAAGAAGTCAGCGACTTACCCGCGCTGCTGGTTAACCAAATCAAGCACTTCTTCGAGCACTACAAAGATCTTGAGCAAGGTAAGTGGGTTAAAGTCGACGGCTGGGGCACAGCAGCCGATGCACGCGACGCGATTATTAAAGCAGTAGAAAACTTCAACCGCGAAGAGCAGCACTAATTGGATCGCCCCGAGCGATAATGCTCGGGGCACCATTCTTGTGGGACGCGAACAAAACGCTCAAAGATATCCTCTAACTCTGCGTCAAATGCGGCCAACCCTTCAATAGATTGATCCGAACAAAGATCACGCCACAGAGCGGGTCTCAAGCGCCACTCAAACTCGCTCGCCAAGGGCGCGTAACTCAAGTGCCAAGGCTCCACCGATATACCACCTCGATCCTGCGCATAGGGGCGGAAAAAGCCACAGCTGTTATCGCTTTCAATTTGCTCATCGAGCCATCGGTGTAGTTCTCCAAATTGAACGCGCGATTCGATCACGGTTAACTGAAGTTTATAATCATCCGCTACCGCAGCCGCGTCATAAACATCGCAATCGGTACCCCAATGGTGACGCGAGGTGCCAGGCAATGCCGAGAATCGCAGTATTTTGTGGATCCATTCCAGAGCGCTATAGGCATGCCGCTCTAGAGCGACACCTTGGTCATCTTCGACACTGCGCACCCCCTGAAACTTGCCATTCCAGATCGCAGTTTGACGATCAAGAGAGCGATATCCACTGGCACACCGCAAGTCAAACCCGCTCTGTCTGGCGCGACGCGTCAATTCGCGAAAGGCCTCAGAAACATCACCATCAAGCAACCTTAGCGTGCTCAGGTTTGGCGCACCCAAGCCGACAACGCAGCGGTCCCAATCAGAAAACAACGTTCCCAGTGGCGTTTTGCTCAATTTAAAACCCTTTTGGCTCAAAAAACGTTGATAATACTAGCCCATGCGCGATTTATCTGGTAGTTTCTCCGCCCGCTCAGACGGGGCTTCAGCGGTACCGGCCCAGAACGGTGGCAGACAACTGTTTTTAATCGCACTAGGTGGAATTGAACCATGGCTCCTAGCAGAGACGGAAATTTTAAAAACTTTACGCCCTATACCCCCAAAAAAGGCGAAGAGTACATGAGCGAAGCCCAGCTCGCGCATTTTAAAGAGATCTTGCTGAACTGGCGATCAGATCTTATGCACGAAGTCGACCGCACGGTAACGCACATGAAAGACGAAGCGGCGAATTTTCCTGATCCCGCAGATCGCGCAACACAAGAGGAAGAGTTCAGCCTCGAGCTAAGAACGCGAGACCGAGAGCGCAAGCTCATTCGAAAAATCGACCAAACCATCGAGCGTATCGAGCAAGACGACTACGGGTTTTGCGATGCATGCGGAATCGAAATTGGCATAAAGCGGCTTGAAGCGCGACCAACCGCCGAACTCTGCATCGACTGCAAAACGCTGGCCGAGATCAAAGAGAAACAAGAGCGAGGCTAAGCCCCCGTGGACTTCGCGAATCCGACCAACGCGACCTACGTTGGTCGGTTTGCACCCTCTCCCACCGGCCCCCTGCATCTAGGCTCGCTGACTACCGCACTGGCAAGCTACCTGGACGCGCTTACGCATCGGGGCACCTGGCTGATTAGAATCGAAGACGTTGATCCGCCGCGGGAAGTGGCTGGCGCGACGGAGGCGATTTTAATCGCACTGGCCGCACATGGCTTACACTCCCAAATGGAGCCTCTTTTCCAGCATACTCGGCATGAGCGATATAAAACGATCTGCGAGAATCTGCTTCGGCAAGGCCATGCCTTTTACTGCATTTGCTCCCGTAAACAGCAGGATCACCTAGGGCGATGCATCGCCAATTGTCAGGATCGCGATATTTCAGCAAACGGCAACAACTTGCGGATCAAGCTCCCCACAGGTAACCGCGATTTTACGGATCGGATCTACGGGCAGGTTGAGAGTGAACGGCTCGCGTTTGACAATGCGATCATCTGGCGCAAAGACGAGCTACCCGCCTACCTACTCGCTGCCACGGTTGATGACATTGACTCGGCCGTCACGGATATTGTGCGCGGAGACGACCTCTTGTTTGAAACCCACAGGCAGTTGGCCTTCTATGCGGTGCTGGGGGAAAGCGCACCTCGATATGCTCATATACCGGTTGTGAGAAATGCCGATGGTAAAAAGCTCAGCAAACAAACGGGAGCTGAGAGAATCGACATCCATAGCCCTGTTCAAAATCTTGAAGAGGCACTGCAACATCTGCACCCAACCTGGAAGCATCACAGCAGAGATTCGAGTCCGTCGGATTGGCTAAAGTCCTTGCAAGATCACTGGTACTTACCGACCAAAAACTTGCAAACTTAGGACATTCGCATAGACTGAACTTTTTGCAAAAGAGACCCAATTTATGCAGGGCGTTCGCGGCCTTCTGTTGATTTTTGGCCTGCTGTTTTTATTTTTCCCCACCTTGAGCGCCTGGCTTTTTACAGCAGACGCACCTTGGTATCGCCCTCATATTTTTGCTGCCGCACTGATCGTAGCAAGTTATTTGATTCAAAGAGAGAAATCGTCAGATGAGCTTTAGCTTAGGGCAAGCGCTCGTCGCTATAGTCGGCTATCTCACCCTGCTTTTCGGTGTAGCGCATGCCGCGGAGCGCGGATGGATCAAAAACCGCATCACAGAACACCCGGCCACTTATATTTTGTCCTTGGGTGTCTTTGCGGGCGCAATGGCAACCAACGGCGCAATCGAGCTAGCCCACTGGGAAGGCTATGGCGCACTGACGTATTTCTTAGGAGCTATCCTCGCGTTCCTGGCCAGTTCTGTCATTTTGTTCCCCTTGTTGCGCTTATGCCGAATATACCAACTTTCCAGCTTAGCGGACTTACTGACCTTCCGCTTTCGCAGCCAGTACGTGGGCGCCGGCATCACGATCGCCATGTGTTTGGCGCTATTACCTTTTTTCGCTCTACAAATTCAAGCTGTCGCGGACAGCATTCATATCATCGCCAGCGGAACGCGGCTATCGCCTCTAGAATCAGAGCGCCACGATAGTCTCGCGTTCTTGTTTTGCTTAATCGTGATTATCTTTGCGATTCTGTTTGGTACACGAAATCCATTAGCACAGACGCGCAATACCGGTCTCGTGACCGCAATTGCATTCGAATCGATAATGAAGCTGATTGCGTTCAGCCTCGCTGCGGTGTTTATCGTGTGGGAAGTCTTTGGTGACTACAGCTCGTTTGAGCTCTGGTTTCAATCCAATCGCACAAGTCTAATACCCGACCCAGCTAATGGCACCGACGCTGCAACACGGACCGCGCTCATGCTTTTTTTCGCAAGCACGGTTTGCATGCCGCATATTTTCCACATGATTTTTGCAGAGAACCCAAAAATCGAAGAGCTCCGATCGGCCTCATGGGCTCTGCCGCTATATCTAGTCGCACTCAGTCTACCGGTGCTCCCCATTGCCTGGGCCAGCGTCGCCACCGATCAACCCTTACCACCGGAGTTCGCCGCTTTGGGTATCGGCGTTGACGCACAATCACCGGCCATTGTCATGTTCTCCTTCATAGCCACACTATCCGCTGCCAGCGCCACCCTAATTGTATCTACGCTGGCGCTGTCGAACATGTGTCTAAAACATCTCGTGCTACCTCTGAATATAATCCCCGTTGACCGAGAGCAGGGAATATACCGCCAACTAACCTGGATACGAAGATCGCTGATCGCGGTGCTCATTTTTGCTGGCTTTGGGTCGTTTATCTTGCTGGGGCACCGCGAATCACTCGCACAACTGGGCGTGATTGCCTTTGTTGGAACCGCGCAGTTCTTGCCTGGTGTAATCGCTTCACTGTACCTACCCAACGCCAATCGCTTCGGCCTACTCGGCGGCTTAACCGCTGGGCTGCTAATTTGGGGCCTGTTGCTACTCGCGCCCCTGGTTCTGGGGCGCCCGGTCGTCGATCCCTCGTGGCTGCAATCGACAGGTCTCGACGCAACCCTCACAACGACTCTCTCACTGGGTGTGAACATTCTTATTTTTATCTCGCTTTCGCTCATTTTACCAACCAGCCAAGAGGAGCGTATTGCGGCTGAAATTTGCTCGATGGACGACCTGAGCCGCCCTGCACGACACTCTTTGAACCTCAAAAATCCAGGAGAGTTCATTCGCAACCTCTCTGCTGGGCTCGGAGAAGAGACCGCTCGCGCAGAGGTCGAACGCGCCATGAAAGAATTACAGTTTGAACCTTTTGAAACCCGGCCCTATGCCCTACGAAGATTGCGGGCCAGAATCGAAGCAAACTTGTCGGGCCTTCTCGGCCCCTCCGTCGCACACAGCCTGGTCACACGCTACCTGCCCTACACCCCCAGTGACGAGAGTGGCGGGGAGGACATTAATCTGATCGAACTTCAACTGGATCGAGCACAGTTGCAATTCACCGGGCTGGCAGCCGATTTGAACAATTTGCGACATCACTACCGCGAAACCTTAAACACCTTACCCATTGGCGTCTGCTCTCTGGCCAACGACGGCGAAATCCTCATGTGGAATGAAAGCATGGAAGCCATGACAGGTATCCCTGCTGACCAAGTACTGGGATCACTGATACGAGGCATTGCAGAGCCCTGGGGGCGTATCCTCACTCAATTTAGCGACCAAGACACTGATCACGTCGTTCGTCAAAAGGTGCAGATGCCAAATGGGCAATCTAGATGGGTGAGCTTGCACAAATCACCTGTCCTTGATGAGACTCTGGCGTCGCGCGACCGTGTCATGGTCGTTGAGGATATTACGGAATACGTGCAACTCGAGCATGAATTGATGCATAACGAACGGCTGGCCTCAATTGGCCGCCTAGCTGCCGGCGTAGCTCACGAAGTGGGCAACCCCGTAACGGGAATCGCCTGTTTGGCTCAAAATATTGCCTACGCCGAGTCAAAACAGGAGCTCGATGAAACCGCGAGCGACATATTAAAGCAGACGCAGCGTATCAGCCGCATTGTCGAATCGCTCGTCCGTTTCTCGCACTCAGGTGACGTCTCGAGCGAAAACCGCCTTTGCCCTTGCAATGTTGCCGATGCTGCAGACGAGGCCGCGCATCTACTGCAGCTGGATCCAGGCACCAAACACATCGAATTCAATAACATCTGTGACCGCAACCTCGTGGTCATTGCCGATCCACAAAAACTACTTCAAATATTCATCAATTTATATACCAATGCGCGCGACGCATATGCCGGTGACGGTGTCATCACCACCTCTGCAAAACCGCGCAATCAAGGGCTCATTCAAATAACGGTGGAAGATTTTGGGAAGGGCATTCCTGGGCATGAGATCGAGCGAATTTTTGAACCCTTTTTCACGACAAAAGGGCCCGGGGCTGGAACGGGGCTAGGTCTGGCCTTAGTTCACACGATGATGGAAGAAATGGAAGGCCATGTCGATGTACAATCAAGCCATGGAGATAAAATTCCGACAGGTACACGCTTTCTACTCACACTACGAGAAGGGCGTTATAATGACACCCAGCAAGGCAACTAAACACTCATGAAACACGCCAGACGGCAACCGAGGCAAGCATTATGGCCAGACTTCTGATCGTCGAAGATGAATCAGTCATTCGTTCCGCACTGAAACGACTGCTGGAACGCAACGACTACGATGTGAGTGAGGCCGGCTCGGTACAAGAAGCCGAAAGCAAATACGATCTAAACGATTTCGATCTCATTATCAGTGATTTGCGATTACCCGGGGCTGCCGGCACAACTCTGATTAAAAAGGCGGGACAAGTACCCGTACTCATCATGACAAGTTACGCCAGCCTTAAATCGGCAGTGGACTCAATGCGAATGGGCGCAGTCGACTACATCGCCAAGCCTTTTGATCACGCCGATATGATCAATGCCGTGGAACGCATACTGAAAGATCACCGAGAAGCTAAGGCCAAATCTAAAACAGCAACAAGCCCTGCGCCAAAATCGAACGATACAAGTTTCGTCGGCGACTGCGAAGAAATGCGCGAACTGGCCTCCAATATAACCAAGATGGCGCCGACCAATTCGACCGTACTGGTACTGGGTGAGACAGGTACCGGTAAAGAGATGGTGGCTCGTAATCTCCACACGCAGAGTTTACGAGCAACCCAACCCATGATTTCCGTGAATTGTGCAGCGATTCCCGAGACACTCATTGAGTCTGAGCTATTCGGTTATGATAAGGGCGCGTTCACCGGCGCTAGCGCGAACCGCGTTGGCCTTATCGAAGCTGCCGATGGTGGAACCCTTTTTCTTGATGAAATAGGCGAGCTACCAATGGAAGCACAGGCTCGATTACTGCGCTTTATTCAAGAGGGCGAGATCAGACGCATCGGCTCCGTTCAATCAAAAAAAGTCGATGTGAGACTCATTTGTGCAACCCACCGCAACCTCGAACGGCTCTCTCGAGAAGGCAAATTCCGCCAGGACTTGTTTTATCGCATCAATGTTCTGCGTGTTAAGTTGCCGCCCTTGCGTGAACGAGGTAAGGATATCCTGCACCTTGCCGAATATATGCTCGAAAAATACGCCACGAGATTAGGGAAGCCGCTAAAAACGCTGTCACCCAAAGCCATTCAAGCCATTACGACCTACCAATGGCCCGGCAACGTCCGAGAACTAGAGCACGCGATTGAGCGCGCCATTGTTCTATGCGAGGGCGATGAAATTGACAACGAATTGCTGGGCATCGATCTCGAACTGGTGAATGTGAGTCGACTTCGAGCAGGCCACACTGCGGCCAAGCACCCTCACTCGATTCGCACAATCGCGCAAGATCCACCTGAGGATTTATCGCTCGAGGATTACTTTCAGCGTTTTGTTTTAGAGCATCAAGACACTATGAGCGAGACTGAGCTTGCCCAAAAACTCGGGGTGAGTCGCAAGTGCTTATGGGAAAGAAGACAGCGTTTCGGCATCCCTCGTAGCAAGGGCGCAGAAAAGAAGCCCGGAACAGCGAAATCCTAACGTTACCCTTTGACACCTTAAGGAAGCATTAAGCGAGGCGATAGGTAACAATGCAAACCGAGAAAATGCCATCCCACAGACCGGAAAAATAATAAGTGATTGATTTAATAAACAAAAAAGAAGCATGGCACAGGGTCTGCAACTGTATTAGCGGCTCAACAAAAACAATAAGAAAAGCCTCAATAATAATAATAGCGACACTGTGGACCTGGATGGGGAAGCTTGCTTCCCCTTGTATTTTTTATAGACCCCCTAATTCTCAAAAAGTTCTCCTGATGCCTGAGTTTTTAGCATGAGCGTGAACGTCATCCCCCGACCTTTTAACTTAAGCGATCTAAATGACTCCGCTATCAAGGTAGCGTCGCGTCTGAATGAAAAAGGCTATGAGGCCTATGTGGTCGGAGGCGCCGTACGCGATCTCATGCTCGGCAAAACGCCGAAAGATTTTGACGTTGCAACAAACGCCACCCCAGAGCAAGTCGCCACCCTATTCAGAGGATCGCGTATCGTCGGTCGCCGTTTTCAGATCGTCCACGTTAGAATGGGACGCGAGATAATCGAAGTCACAACGTTCCGCGGGGATCACGAGTCAGCCGATTCCAAGGATAAAAATCAGGCTCGACGTGGGCAGACTGGCGTGCTGTTAAGAGACAACGTGTTCGGTACGCTCGAGCAAGATGCAATTCGTCGCGATCTGACAATCAACGCGCTTTACTACAATCCCCTTGATGATTCGGTAATCGACTACACGAATGGCTTAGAAGATATTGCAAGTAGACTCCTAAAATTAATTGGTGAGCCCAAAACTCGATATCAGGAAGACCCCGTTAGGATGCTCCGGGTTGTTCGTTTCCAAGCCAAACTTGGGTTTGACATAGAGTCACAGACCGCGCTGGCCATTGAAGATTGCGCTAACTTACTCGCCCAAATTCCGGCAGCACGACTTTTCGACGAGTTCTTAAAAGGATTTATGGGCGGTGACGCCGCGGCTTTTGCCGATGCACTACTGGCTACCCCACTCTGGCAAGAACTCTTTCCTGACAATGCCCAGTACCTTAATAAAAAGCCGGAATACCTTAAGCTTCTCAAGCAGTCGCTCATTAATACCGACGAAAGAGTGAATAGCGGAAAGCGCGTAACGCCTGCATTTTTACTTGCCGCCATATTGTGGCCCGCGGTAGATCAAGCCTGGGGCGCGGCTGTGTCGCGAGGTGAGGCCCCCATCCCGGCGATGAACAGCGCAGGGCAAGAAGTAATTTTACGGGCCATCTCGCGCATCGCAATTCCAAAGAGATTTAGCATGGTAATGCGAGAAATCTGGGATTTGCAGATGCGCATGGACAGGCGACGCCACCGCAAACCACTGGAGTTTGCTTCCAGTAAACGCTTTCGCGCTGCCTATGATTTCTTGCTTCTGCGAGCGGAGGCAGGCGAGCCTCTGCAAGACATAGCGCAGTGGTGGACCGAATTTCAACATAAAAACCCGCAACTGGAAGAACTTCGCGCCGCACAACCAGCGGACGAACCCGTGAAACGCCGCCGACCACCTCGCCGTCGACGTAGACCTTCATGAAATCGGTTTATCTTGGACTGGGGAGCAACATCGGGGAGTCCCAGAATCATCTGAACTTGGGGCTTCAGGCACTGCAAGCCTATCCGCAAATCAGTCTAATTTCAGTATCACGTCTATACGAAACACGACCTATTGGCCCTGCTCAAGACGATTATCTTAATTGCGCAGCCCTCATTAAAACCGCGCTCGAACCCGAAGCGCTCCTAGACATATGCCAAGAAGTTGAACGGCTAAATGGACGAGAACGCAGTGAACGCTGGGGACCCCGCACACTCGATATCGACGTGCTAATCTGGTCGTCCATCCACATTGAGACAGAAAGGCTAACTATTCCCCACCCTCGTATTAAAGATAGACTTTTTGTGCTGGCCCCATTGTTAGATTTGCCCGAGGCGAATACGATCTACCTTGATGGTACGTCCCTTTCCTCTCACGCCGAGCAGTGCGATCCAAACGACGTGCGACTGACCTCACTTATCTGGAATGGCGAAGCCCTACAGGAAAACACATGACCGATGAATTAGTTTCATTGCTTAGAGGCCGAAAGCTACCTCAGTATATTGCGATAGAGGGTCCTATCGGGGTGGGGAAAACCACGCTAGCCAGACGCATCGCGCAGACATTTCAGTATCAAACGATCCTAGAGAATCCAAGCGAAAACCCTTTTCTTGAGCAGTTTTATCAAGATATGCGTCGCCATGCCCTAGCAACACAACTCTCATTTTTGTTCCAACGAACGCAAACCATACAGGATCTTCGTCAGGGCGACATCTTCTCGCCAAGGCATGTCGCAGACTTCATGTTGCAGAAGGATCCCTTATTTGCGCGCCTAACACTCAACAGTGAGGAGTACGAACTCTACAACAAAGTATATGATCAAATGACGCTGGATATTCCAACACCGGATCTCGTGATTTACCTACAAGCGCCAACCGATGTCTTACTCAGGCGCATCCAAAAACGCGGCATCAGCTCAGAAAATAAGATCAGCAGCGCTTACCTAGAAGAACTGAATCAAATATACAGCGAATTCTTTCTCTACTACGAAGACTCACCTCTCTTGATTGTGAACGCCAGCGATATCGATCTCGCAAGTTCGGACGCGGACTACCATAATTTGGTAAACTATTTCCTCGACATCCGCAGTGGTCGACATTATTTTAATCCGACGTTTTTTGGGTGACCTAAATGGGCAAATTCACGCTAACAAAATTAGACCAAATGAAAGCAAACCAAGAGAAATTTGTTTGCATCACGGCCTATGACGCGACCTTTGCCAGACTTGTAAGTGAAGCGGGTGCCGAAACCATCCTAGTCGGCGATTCTCTTGGAAACGTGCTACAGGGCCACGACAGCACTGTACCCGTTAAAATCGAAGATATGGTCTATCATACCCAGTGCGTCGGGCGTGGACAGCCAGAATCGCTGATCATCGCAGACATGCCTTTCATGAGTTACGCTACACCCGAGGATACCTTGCGTAATGCATCGAAGCTAATGCAGGCGGGTGCTCAAATGGTTAAGCTCGAAGGCGGAACGTGGCTCAGCGATAGTATTAGCCAGTTGGTTGAAAGAGGTATTCCCGTGTGCGCCCACCTGGGTTTGACACCACAATACGTCAACGCTTTCGGTGGTTATCGCGTTCAAGGCAGGACACCAAAAGAGGCAAAATCGATTTTGGCCGACGCCGTAGAAATACAAGATGCAGGCGCAGGTCTCTTGGTACTGGAGTGTGTCCCTGAAGAGCTCGCGACTGATATCACACAAAAGCTGGATATACCCGTAATCGGCATCGGCGCCGGACCTGGGACCGATGCACAAGTGCTGGTGATGCACGATTTGCTCGGCTTGAACCCGCGTCCCGCCAAATTTGTCGCTAATTTCATGCAAGATCAAACCAGTGTTCAAGCCGCATTGAAGGCTTTTGTAGACGCGGTAAAAGCCGGCACCTTCCCCGCTCCTGAGCACTGCTACCACTAAAAGACACTTCGGGTAGCACAAAAGTGTTACCTTATGACACTTTCTTTACGCAACTCGTTGTATGCGCATGCGCACTGGGGCATACTCTGCTTCCCGTCACAGACGGCAAATGCCAGTATTTCCTCTTGCGAGGTGTTTGTAATGCGAACTTGTACGACAGTTGCCCAGCTTCAGCTTACCCTAGACGCCCAGCGCGCCAAGGGTAAAAAGATTGCCTTTGTACCCACAATGGGGAACCTGCACGAAGGCCACCTCAGTCTCGTTCGAAAAGCAAAGGCACTTGGCGACTATGTTGTTGTCAGCATCTTCGTGAACCCACTGCAGTTTGGTGAGGGAGAGGACCTAGATAACTACCCTCGCACCTTGGCTGCCGATAAAGCACAGCTTTTCAGTGAAGGTACGGATGCGGTCTTTATTCCAACCGTGGCTGAGATGTACCCGCGCGGCATGCGGACGCAAACCCAAGTACGTGTTCCAGAACTGTCAGAGACACTGTGTGGCTCAAGCAGACCCGGGCACTTTGACGGTGTCACCACGGTCGTAACCAAACTGTTTAATATGGTAAAACCCGATATCGCGGTGTTTGGCGAAAAAGACTTTCAACAACTGTCTATTATTCGAAAGATGGTTGATGATCTCTGCATGGGGATAGAGATCGTTGGCGTACCCACTGCGCGCGCGAGCGATGGTCTGGCCTTGAGCTCCCGTAACGGCTACCTATCAGATGAGAACCGAGCCATCGCTCCCGAGCTTCACAGTGTCATAAACGATTGCAAAGCTGCAATCGGCAGTGGTTTCGATAATTTTTTGCAGCTGGAATCGCACGCACGATTACGTTTACTCGCCGCGGGGTTTGAACCCGACTATTTTGCGATTCGTGATGCTCGCACACTGTCTAACGTAACGGATCAAACAGAGGAAATTGCCATTCTGGCAGCGGCTCGACTTGGACCAACTCGACTCATCGACAACACACGGTTTAACCTTGCGACGCACTCTGAATGGCGACTTTTAGCGGCCCAAGATTAGCGGGCTTTCTACTTTAGTCTGCTTGCAAGGCCTTTATTAAGGGGTATCATCAGGGTTTCATTTTTAGCGTGAAAGGAACCCTTATGTCACACCAAACTCGGTATCCGATTCCAAGCAACTTCAGCGACGCTCACGTCACGCCCGAGCGCTATGCCGCGATGTACGAGCAATCGATACGCGATCCAGAAACTTTTTTCGGCGATCTCGCAAATGAATTTCTAACTTGGGATACCACCTGGAATCAAGTGTGCAGCTACGACTTTCCGAAAGGAGAGACAAGCTGGTTTGATGGCGCATCACTCAACATCAGCGTCAACTGCATTGATCGCCACCTGCCTGAAAGAGCCAACCAAACCGCTCTGCTCTGGGAAGGCGACGACCCAACCGACAGTGAAACAATCACCTACGCCAAATTGAAAGGCGAGGTTTGTCAGCTCGCCAATGCGCTCACTGCCCGCGGTGTAACAAAAGGCGATCGCGTCTGCATTTATATGCCGATGATTCCCCAGGCAGCATACGCCATGCTGGCCTGCGCTAGAATTGGCGCTATTCATTCTGTGGTTTTCGGTGGGTTTTCACCCGAGGCGCTGAAAGACCGTATTTTGGACTCCGATTGCCAGACTGTGAT